>Ga0207718_100350_pt1 | contig 46982 bp, 30 predicted proteins | sample A23M2SouthBayCA_FD_187749 | JGI IMG/M metagenome (GOLD analysis project Ga0207718, IMG submission 187749) | Aerobic enrichment media microbial communities from Eden Landing Ponds, California, USA - A23 M2 (SPAdes) | ecosystem: Environmental > Aquatic > Marine > Unclassified | place: Emeryville... | reverse complement strand
AAAAAGCCGATCTACAGCCGACTGGAACGAGGTCCTCGAATTACGTTGCACTCGACGAAACTGTAATTCAGCTCGGGACCGAGCGCTACTGGCTGTACGCCGCCGTTGATCCGAAAACCAACAAACTCCTGCACGTGAAGCTGTTTCCAACCACAAATTCAGGACTCACACACGTGTTTCTGCGTGAACTTCGCGAGAAACACGACATCGACGATGCGACGTTTCTCATCGACGACGCCGATCACCTCCAAGCGGCACTGTCGAGACTCGGGCTCCGATTTCATGTCCGTCGCCACGGAAATCGGAATAGCGTCGAACGTGTATTTCGTGAGGTAAAACGACGAACCTCCTCGTTCTCAAATACATTTAGCCACGTCGAGCCGGCGACAGCAGAGTCCTGGCTCAAATCCTTCGCTGTCTGGTGGAACCGATGCCAAAGTTAACACGATGGTGGGAACCACCCGAAGGACACGACACTGACGCCCGCACTGTGCCAGTCCCGCTCCACGACGAGATTGATACCGGGACGCTGCGGAGTATCGCAAACCAAGCGGGTGCCAGGGACTTCGAGGAGTTTTGCGAGTGGATCGATCGCAATAGTTGAAATCGGCAGCGTTCTCGATTGTTCGACGGGCTCTAAAAGCAGGTGAGCGCCCGTAGTTTACTTTTCAGTCGGATGTGTCCACTCCTCACGACACGCCTCGTCACAGAAGTGCGCCGTTCGGACCTGTCCGTCCTCGATCCACGTGACGACCCGGTGGGCCGCTTCCTGAACGATCGGATCGCCACAGATCGTACACGTCGGCGCGTCCTCTTCGGTGACGTCCTCACCGAGCTCCGAAGTCGGATCGACCATCTTCTACCGAAACGTGGGCTGGCGGATACTTAACCTCACCTTCTCGGCGTGCTCTCGCTGGGAGTCGGTGTTACCGATCCCGCGTGACAACCTCACCCGGTGTGGTCGACGCTCCCGTCGAGAGGGTCACGCCCGCATTGAGACTCGTGTTGATTCCCGTTTTGACGCCATCGCCAACCACAACCCCGAACTTTCGCCGCCCTGTCGAGACGCGGTCGCCTTTGACTGTGAGGCGGACGTCACCGCCGTCGTGACGGAGATTCGCTACCTTCGTCCCCGCTCCGAGATTGACCTCTCGGCCGAGGACGCTATCGCCCACGTAGGAAAGATGTGGCACGTTGCTGTCCGCCATCACGACCGTGTTCTTCAACTCGACGCTCTGTCCCACGTGGGTATCTTCACCGAGCAGGGTTGCCCCACGGATGTAGGCGTTCGGGCCGACGGTCGCGCCCGAGCGAACGAGTGCTGGGCCCTCGATCACGACGCCCGGTTCGACGGTCGCCCCTTCCTCGATCAGGACTGTGCCCCGGAGGTCGGCGTCGGCGCTGACGTCCCCGTCGATCCGGCGATCGAGGTCGTCGAGTTTCCATTCGTTGGCCGCAAGCAGTTCCCAGGGGCGGCCGACGTCGAGCCAGCGATCGAGTTCGACGGGCGTCACGTCGTATTCGTCGATCACGCGTGCCACGACGTCGGTTATCTCGTACTCGCCGCGCTCGCTCTCAGGGACGTCTAGCCACTCGCGAGTCTCGGCCGGAAAGACGTACGCACCTGTATTTGCCAGGTTCGTCGGCGGATCGGCCGGCTTCTCGACGATGTCCGAGACATAATTTCCTTCGACGGATATGACTCCGTAGTTCGAGGGATCAGCAACCTGGAACGTTGCCAGCGCTGGCCCCGAGTCAAAGAGCGACTCGATCGATGTGGGATCGTAGAGGTTGTCCCCGTTGAGGACGGCGAACGGTCCGTCGAGGTATTCTCTGGCGGCTCGGACGGCGTCTGCAGTCCCATCCTGGGACTGCTGGATGGCGAAGGTGACCGGCACGCCGCGGTAGCGCTCGCCGAAGTACGATCGGACTTCCTCGGCCTCGTAGCCGACGACGACGATCAGCTCGTCCGCGCCGGCGTCGACGGCTGCGTCAGCGGTGTGGGCCAGCAGCGGTCGATCGGCGACAGGAAGCATCGGTTTCGGTAGCGAGTCGGTCAGCGGTCGCATGCGGGTCCCCTGGCCCGCCGCGAGAAGTACAGCTTGCATGGCAGCACGTGTACAGCGGTAGGGGAAAACTCCGACGATGGATCGCTGGTCGGGACAATTTACGGGGCAAGGAGAAACACGAATGTGCTTCGAGCGGTGATGGAGGCGTCTCGACGGCCGACGCGGCCCTCTCGCTACTGTCGTCGACCGTCGACTGCGTGGTGACGGCCGCCCGGCTCCCAGGGCGTGACGGCGTTGCGTTGCTCGAGACGATCCGTGGGGGAACACGCCGACGTCGCAGTCGTGTTCTGCGACGACGTCTCCGATCCGACAGTACTGGCCAGCGCACTCAACCGTGGCCCAGACGGCTACGTCCATTGCGACGGCCAGGGCGATGCGTAGATCAGGATACCCGGCGCTCGGCGTCTTGTCTCGGTGTTCCCCAATTCTCGGACGGCTGTCAAGCTCTTCTCGGGAGAGCTGATATCGAGAATACACTTATAATCCATTGACGACAATCGATCGATGATTCGAGCATATGGTCCGACCCTCGAAACTCGCGCTGGCACTCGTCGTGATCGGCGTCTCGGTTGGGATCGGTCTCGCATACGCCGGGATGATCGAATCGATCGTCACACCGGAACAACTACCTGGACCGCCGCCTGTCGCCGGGTTGGCCGTATTCGGCGTGCTCGTAATGGGTGTATTTGCGTCGGGACTTCTCGACAGGCGGGCCTGGAAGCAGCTGGGGGCCAACGTCGGGCTGACCGGTGGGCCACGGTTCGAAAGCGGCCCGCCGGACAAGAGTGACAAGGGAACGCTCAGGGGCACCGTCCAGGGCCGACCGGTCCGGGCGCGGACCTACAGCACCGGTGGTGGGAACACCAGTTCGAACAAGACCTTCACCGTCGTCGAGGCCGAACTCCAGCGGCCGGTCGAGTGGCACGCCGTCTTCGGGTCGGAGGCGGCCCCCGAGGAGACCCCGGACAACGAGATGAACGCCGCCCAGGTCCAGAACGTCGACGGGATGCGCGTTCGGGGCGCCGTCCCCGAGGCGCTGGCCCAGGACGTGCTCACACCGCGGGTCAGAGAGGCCATCGCGAGCGTCGAGGGCCCGGTCGCTGTCGGCGACATGAAGGCGAACGTGGTCGAAGACATGATGGACCAACTCGACGACGCCGAGGGACTGGGTGGCACGATCGCCAAGGGGATGATGAGTGTCGCCACCGACGGCGAAGAAGCCGGGGCCTCGCACAACGTCCAACACCGGGCCAGGGGAATCGTCACTGACGAGGCGGTGCTCGAGCGGCGCATCGAGGCGGTCACGGCCGTCGCCGACGCCGTCGACCGTGGCCAGTCCGCGGCCCGGTGACCGTGCGAGCACCTCACGCGGAATCCTTTTTCGTCCGACTCACGTACACGTATCCAACAATGGGTATCGGAGGCTCGGATATGTACCGGCAGCAGATCCTCGATCACTACAAGAACCCCCGTAACTACGGGGAGATCGAGGAGGCGACGTTCACTCACGTCGGCGAGAACCCGATGTGTGGCGACACCATCGAGATGGACGTCGTCCTCGACGACGACGAAGAGACCATCGAGCACGTGGCCTTCCGCGGGGACGGCTGTGCGATCTCCCAGGCGTCGGCCTCGATGCTCTCTGAGGAACTCAAAGGGATGTCCATCGAGGAACTTCAGGAGATGGACCGGGACGACATCATCGACATGCTCGGCGTCGACATCTCCCCGATGCGGGTGAAGTGTGCAGTCCTGGCCGAGAAGGTCGCTCAGGACGGCGCGGAGATCTACTTTGGCGAGAAGGATCTGGACATGACCAAGACCGAGAGCGACGATCCTGACGTTCCCGACGAGTAGTCGCCCGCCCTGTTCTCACCCCGTATCAGTGCATGCCGAACTGTAGCAAGAACTACTGCAGTGTCGACCGAGGGTGACGATATGGTCACTGTCCGTGAAGCGACCGAGCGCGATGCCGACGCGATGCTCGACCTCCACGTCGCCTCGATCCGGGCGCTCGGCCCCGACGCGTACGACGACGAGCAGGTCGAGGCCTGGGCCTACACAGAGGGTGGCCCCTCCTATCCGATCGACGATCCGGAACACGTCGTCGTGGTCGCCGAGACTGACGACGATTGCCTGGCGGGTCTGGGCGACGTCTCGTCCTCCGAGGACGAACTGTACGCCGTGTACGTTCATCCCGACCACACTGGTGCGGGCGTCGGGACAGCGATCCTCAATCGGCTGGAGACGGCCGCCCGTGACTGCGGCTGTGAGACGCTGGAACTGACAGCTTCGAAGAACGCCGTCGGGTTCTACGAGCAGGCTGGCCACGATCGACTTGGGCTTGTCGAACACGAACCGTCGGGACCCCACGACGTGCCCCTGGAGTGTGTCCGGATGCGGAAAGTCCTCGACTGCGAGGGGGTATGACACACCTCCAGCAGTGTTTTCATGACTGGCGACGCTTCTGTTTCCATGGCTCCCGACGCGAACCAGTGGGATCCCGACGACTACGACGATGGCCACAGTTTCGTCTACGAACGGAGCGCCGACCTGATCGACATTTTCGATCCGGAGCCGGGCGAGCGCGTGCTCGACCTGGGCTGTGGGACGGGCCACCTGACGGCCGCTATCGCCGAGCGCGGCGCTTCGATCGTCGGGATCGACGCCGACTCCGAGATGATCGAACGGGCTCATGAGACGTATCCGGATCTCGATTTCCGGCAGGCTGACGCCCGCGAATTCGTGCTCGATTCTCCTGTCGACGCCGTCTTTTCGAATGCCGCGCTTCACTGGATACCCGACGCTGATCAGGACGCCGTGCTCGCCCGTGTGGCCGACGCACTCGCCGACGGCGGCCGTTTCGTCGCGGAGATGGGTGGCCACGGGAACGTCGCGTCGATCACGAGCGCGCTCGAAGCCGAACTCACAGATCGCAGTCACGATTTCGAGCATCCGTGGTACTTCCCGTCGATCGGCGAGTACGCGCCCCGACTGGAACGCGCGGGCTTCGAGGTTCGAGACGCGCGGCTGTTCGACCGACCGACGACGCTGGAGGGCGAGGACGGTCTGCGAAACTGGATCGAAATGTTCGGGGACTCGTTCTTCGAGGGGATTCCGGACGACGAACGAGAGGCGATTCTGACGGCGGTCGAGGACCGACTACGCGAGTCGTACCTGGATGGGGAAGACTGGACGGCAGATTACCGGCGCTTGCGCTTCCGGGCCGTCCTCGATTAGTCTGGCTGCTCGATCAGCGTCGGCTTGTCACTGTCAGCGTGTTCGAGTGTAACCTTGTGGCGCGTATGACGAGCGTGGGTTTCGGCCCACCGTCGGGCGGCAGATTCTTCGAGTCGCTGGACCTCCTCGGGACAGTTTCGACAGCGAGCTTGCCAGGTCGAGATTCCGTCGGGGAAGTGGCCGGTGTGGCGCTGGTGGTCCAAGGCGAACTGCTCGACGGCCAGGTTGCCGACGGCCATCTCGTCGAGTTCGTAGTCCAGGTCCCACGCGCGGCCACAGCGCTCGCAGGTGATCGTCGGCGTGTCGTCGATCTCGGCAGAACCGTCCGGCGTGTCGTCGTCGGTCGGAGAATCTGCGGGATCGGTGGGCATACCCTACCTGGGACTCGCAGGGTCTTGAATCCGGAGCCTTTCGGGTGGCTCGAAAATAGGTCCGGGATGCTACTGGAAGCCGATCCGGCCCGACCCGCGCTGGCGGTCCATCTCGCGGCCGCCGCCGCGGAACTCGTCTTCCATCTTCTCGAAGTACTCGCGGATGTCGTCGCTGATCGTCGGTCGCACGCTCTCGAGTGCCAACCGGAAGTGTTTCATCTCGACTTCCTCGGCGTCGTCGTCAGCGCGCAGCGCCTCGATTGCCGCTTCGCGGGAGATCGATTCGAGGTCGGAACCGACGTATCCCTCAGTAATCTCGGCGATCTCACGAAGGCTCACATCGGGAGCCAGTGGTGTATCGTCGGTGTGGATCTTCATGATCTGCTCGCGACCCTCGACGTCGGGCTCGCCGATGTTGATGAGTCGATCGAATCGACCAGAACGGATCAAGGCGGGGTCGATCATGTCCGGCCGGTTGGTCGCGCCGATGACCATGACGTCCTCCATCTCTTCGAGGCCGTCCATCTCCGTCAGGAGCTGATTGACGACCCGCTCTGAGACGTTGGATCCGACTTCCCCGCCCCGACCAGGTGCCAGCGAGTCGAGTTCGTCGAAGAATATGACTGTGGGTGCGACCTGCCGGGCCTTCCGGAAGGTCTGGCGAATGGCCTTCTCGCTCTCGCCGACCCACTTGCTGAGGAGTTGCGGTCCCCTGACTGAGATGAAGTTGGCGTCGGTCTCGTTGGCGACGGCTTTGGCCATCAGCGTCTTGCCCGTGCCGGGCGGCCCGTAGAGCAGGACGCCCGCAGGCGGCGTGACGCCCATGCGCTCGAACTTTTCGGGACTGTTCATCGGCCACTCGACGCTCTCTTTGACCTGGCTCTTTGCGTCTTCCAGGCCGCCGACGTGGTCCCAGGAAATCTTCGGCAACTCCACCAGCACCTCCCGCATCGCGCTCGGACTCACCTCGTTGAGGGCTCCACGGAAGTCCTCGCGCTTGATGATCATCCGGTCGATCAAACTCGGCGGGATGTCCTCCTCGTCGAGATCGATCTCCGGCAGGTAGCGACGGAGGGCTTTCATCGCCGCCTCTTTCGTCAGGGACTCGATGTCTGCGCCGACGAAGCCGTGGGTCTCGTCCGCGAGGCGCGGGAGTTCGACGTCGTCGCTGAGCGGCATCCCACGAGTGTGGATCTGGAGGATCTCCTCGCGGCCCACTTCGTCCGGGACGCCGATCTCGATCTCGCGGTCGAACCGGCCCGGGCGTCGGAGTGCCGGATCGACCGAATCGACGCGGTTGGTCGCGGCGATGACGATGACCTGGCCCCGGGATTCGAGGCCGTCCATCATCGTCAGGAGCTGGGCGACGACCCGGCGTTCGACCTCGCCGGTGACGTCCTCCCGTTTGGGCGCGATGGAGTCTAACTCGTCGATGAAGATGATCGACGGCGACTCCTCGGTCGCGTCCTCGAAGATCTCGCGTAACTGTTGTTCTGACTCACCGTAGTATTTGGAGATGATCTCCGGGCCAGCGATGGAGAAGAAACTGGCCGAGGTCTCGTTGGCGACCGCCTTCGCCAGCAGCGTTTTGCCCGTCCCGGGCGGCCCATGGAGAAGCACACCTTGCGGTGGCTCGATTCCCAGTTTCTTGAAGATCTGGGGATGCTTCATCGGCAGCTCGACCATTTCCCGCACGCGCTGGATCTCGTTCTGGAGGCCGCCGATATCTTCGTAGGTGATGCCGCCGCCGGTCTTCTCGAACCCGGAGATGGGTTCTTCGCGAAGCTCGACGTCGGTGTCCTCGGTGATGAGCGCGACGCCGTCGGGCTCGGTCTCGACGGCGATCAGCGGGATCGCCTGCCCGGGCGAGCGCATGAACGGATGGTTGGTCGAGGACATGACCGGGACGATGTCGCGTTCGACGACCGGCCGCTTGAGGATCTGGCGTTTGACCATGCCCGCGGCATCGCTACCGAACTGGACGCTGGCTTCCTCCGGCGGTGCGAGGACGAGTTTCTCTGCCTTTTCTGCCTCTGCTTTTCTGATGGTGACCCGCTCGCCGATCCCGACATCCGCGTTCTGACGGGTGAACCCGTCGATGCGGACCGTGTCGGTGTTCCAGTCCTGGCGGTCGGCGCGCCAGACCTTGGCGGCGGTCGTGTCCCCGCCCTCAATCTCGATGATGTCACCGGGGGAGAGTTTGAGATGCAACAGGGTATCGGGGTCGAGGCGCGCGATCCCTCTGCCCGAGTCGTTCGGGTAAGCTTTCGCGACCTCAAGTTGAACTTCGTTCATAGGTAAGCGTCGATGTGATAGACTGGGGCATACCGGGAGATATGCTTTTTGCTACCGGCGGCCAGTCCGTGGTGCCCGCGGGCTTTTATGTGGTGAGTTATCATGGCTCTATTCCTATCGCGGATTCAGGGGTGTTTTTGTTGTGACTGGCCCGGAAAACGCTCCCGACTCGCTGGGTAGGGAACAGTGGCGCTACTGCTGCAAACAACGACTCCTCGAAAGCCCGCCCCCTCGCTGGCGGCCGCTGAGCAGGATATTCTCGCTGCTCACGGCTTCGCACTCGCTCCCGGCCACCGCTGGGCGGTCAGGAAGCGTGTCGCGCCCACTTCGGGCGCGACCGGGGAGGTGTGGGGCCACAATAAGGCGGTGTGTTCCTGGAGGAATGAAAGGGCGAACCACGCTCGCGTCGGAGTAGAGTCGACTGAGTGACCCCTATCTGAGCGAGTGTAACGAGCGAGGATATGTCGCTCAGCGACCGCGAGCGTGGTGAGGGCTTTCCCGAGTTGTTGGGATCTACGGTATAGTTGTCTCCTAACGAGAGTAGTGAGAACAACCCACAGACGTATCGAGAACACTTTCGCACGACTTTTGAGGCTGCCCCCGATAATGAGGGTAACTAACCGATGATCTCCAAGGGCTGCGAACAGTGTGCCAACGGCGGCAAGATGGTAATCTTTGTCTACGGCTACTGTGACCAGCGGGACTGCTTCTACTGCCCCCTCGGAGAGAACCGCAAGAACGTCACCGACGTTTACGCCAACGAGCGTAAGGTCGAGGAAGACCAGGACATCATCGAGGAAGCCAAGCGGATGGACGCCCTCGGATCGTCGATCACGGGCGGCGAACCACAGGAAGTGATGGACCGCACCTGCCGATACCTCTCCTTGCTCAAAGACGAGTTCGGCGAGGACCACCACACCCACCTCTACACCGGAATCACGGGCGGCCGCGAGAACATGCGCCGCTTGGCCGAGGCCGGGCTGGACGAGATTCGTTTCCACCCGCCCTACGAGCAGTGGGGCGACCTCCACGGCACGGAGTGGGAGGACATCCTCTACATCGCTCGCGAGGAAGGCCTCACGCCTGCGTTCGAGATTCCTGGCATCCGCCCCGAAACCGAGTTCCTCGACTTCCTCGACGAGGGTGCAGCCGACTTCTGTAACATCAACGAGTTCGAGATGTCCGACGGGAACTACCGCCGGATGCAGGAGGAAGGCTTCGAACTTCGCGAGGGCCACATGAGTGCCGTCGACGGCGACCGCGAGGAAATCCTCGACGTCATGGGTGACCACGAGAAAGTCTACTTCTGTACGAGCGTCTTCAAGGACGCGGCCCAGCACCGCCGGCGGCTCAAGCGGATGGCCCGTAATGTCCGCCGGCCGTTCGACGAGATAACCGACGACGGGACGATCGTCTACGGCAAGACGACCGCCGACCCCGAGCTGTTCGAGGCTCTGGATGTGCCCGAGGAGTTCTACACGGTGAAGTCGAACCACGTCGAGGTGGCGTGGTGGCTGCTCGAAGAGATGGTCGATGAGGGGGACCTCGAACGAGGCGAGATTGTCGAGCAGTATCCGACGGTGGAAGGCACAGTTGTCGAGCGGACGCCGGTAGCGTAATTTACGCCGCCAGAGGCGGCGTTTCACCGGACGCGAAGCCGAGGGCTGAGCGTCCGGCTTTTTCCCCAGGTTTTTGCGACGATGGGTTCCCGCAGCGAGCGAAGCGAGCGAGGAAACCCGAGGAGGAAAAAGTGGTAGCCAGATGGTCGATGAAGGGGACCTCGAACGAGGCGAGATCGTTGAGCAGTATCCGACGGTGGAAGGGACGGTTGTCGAGCGGACGCCAGTTGCGTAGCGAGGCCGCTTGCGGCCTCGGAACGCCGAGCGGAGTCCTCGTGAGGAACGCGAACGAGGGCCCTGGAAGTCGAGCGAAGCGAGTCTTCCTGAGCGAGGCGTTTCACTCGGCTGCGTGCAGCGAAGCTGAGGTGTTTTCCCATGTCTTTCTGAGATGGGGTCTGTGACCTCGTCGCTGTCCGCAGAGATATGTTTGCCTGATCATGCAAAGCGTTACCAAACTATGATATCAGATGCCTGTGAAGAGACATCTCATGGGACAGACAAAGCCCAGCGATTGGAACCTGCGACGTTTCAACGCGGTCATGGGCGCGTTACACTTCGTCCAGGGTGCGTTGATGCTCTACCTGAGTTCCTCGCGGAAGTGGACGATCACTGCCACGCGTCTCGAATTCGACACTGACAGCCAGCAACTCGAACCCGTCATGGAGTCGATCGGGACGATCGAGTTAGCCTACCTGGCGGTTGCGTTCCTGTTCATCTCTGCAATCGCCCACGCGCTGATCGCGACGGTGCTGTACGACCGCTACGTTGCCTATCTCGAGGATGGCATGAACCCCTACCGGTGGTACGAGTACGCGGTCAGCGCGTCGGTGATGATCGTCCTGATCGCCATGCTCGCAGGCGTCTGGGATCTTGGCACGCTGATCGCGCTGTTCGGCCTCGTCGCGGTGATGAACCTCTGTGGACTCGTGATGGAGCGTCACAACCGCCTGACCGAAAACACTGATTGGAGTTCGTTCGTCGTCGGTTCAATCGCTGGCCTCGTCCCCTGGATCGTCATCGCGGTCACCATCTTCCGCACGTTCAACGGTGGCGGTAGCCCACCGGACTTCGTGATCGTGATTTACGTCTCGCTGTTCGTCCTGTTCAACCTCTTTGCGATCAACATGTGGCTGCAGTATCGCGGCGTCTGGAAGTGGCAAGATTACCTGTACGGTGAGCGGGCGTACATCGTATTGAGCCTCGTAGCGAAGTCGCTGCTGGCCTGGCAAGTCTACTTTGGCGCGATGAACTCCCCGGTGTAGTACTCGCTCTCGATCAGTACCGCTCTGTCATTCGCCGCCCGCGCGTCAGAGCGAGACCACGAACCATTCCTCGTCGGAACGCCCTTGGACTTCCGTCCCGAACTGTGTCGATCGCGACTGCACTCGCTCGCGAAGCCACTGCCGACCGCCCTCGCCCGCGGATCGAACGGACTTCTCGACAACTTCGACCGGATGCAGTCGCAGTTCCGATAGCCCGCCGTCGACCACGAGTTCGAACAGGAACGTCAGGTCGTTTCGGTGGCCCTCGACGGCAGTGAAGTCGGAGACGAAGGTTCCCGTGTCGTACAATATCGGTCGCCCCTCGTACACTTCGACCCCGGCGATCTCGTGGGCGCTGTGACCGTGGACGATGTCGACGCCGCGGTCGATCAGCCACCGCCCGAACGCGCGGTGGCGGTCGGTCTTTGGTTCGTAGTTCGGCCCCCAGTGCAGCGACGCCACGACGAGGTCAACAGTTTGGGGAATCCGCGAGAGGCTCCGCTCGACACGGTGGGAGGTCTCCGGGTCCCTCGGGTCCATGTTGAGGTACGCCGTCCCGGTGCCGTCCGGTCCCCCAGCGAACGGGCGGAACTGGTCGGTGTAGCTCACCATCGCAACGGTCAGGTCGCCCACCGAGACCGTCGTCGGCGCGAATGCGGCCGTTCGGTCTGTCCCTGCCCCAGCGTGGGCGATTCCAGCAGTGTCCAGTGCAGCCACCGTGTTTCGTACCGAGACCGGGCCGTAGTCCATCGCGTGGTTGTTGGCCAGACTGACGGCCCCGACGTTGCCAGTCTCGAGAACGGTCGTCGCCCAGTCTGGCGTCGCCCGGAAGTGCCACTGCTTGTCCGGCCAGGGATCGCCCCGCGTGGTGAGCGGACACTCGAGGTTCCCGATCACGCCGTCGAGGGCGTCCAGATGGTTCTCGAATCCATCCCACACTGCCGCTGGCGTTGATCGGTGTTTTTGTTCGACGTACCGGGCCAGCATGAGGTCGCCAACAAAGCCGAGCCGTGCCGTCCCATCGATACTGTGGCGCAAATTGAACTGACTGTCCGGTTCCACGCTCGGCACAGAACAGCCTCCGAGCGCGAGTGCGGTGCTGGCCAGCATCGCCCGGCGACTGCGCCACATCGTCCGTCCCGTCGATTGCCTGTCAGAAAAGCTCTCGGTCAGCCGTCCGATTCGACCAGTTCGACGGTGAAGCGCTCGCCTTCGACGTCTTCGAGGTAGGCTCCCCAGCTGCCGACCGTGTAGACCTCGTCATCGACGTCGAGCCAGATGGTCGCCTGGTGGACCAGCGACTCCAGTGGCGGAGCATCGTCGTCGAAGTCGTAGTTGGCGGCGACGACGTTGGCGACCTGGCCCGTGAGCTCGACCGGCTCGCCGGTGTCGATCTCGGTCCCTTCAACCGTGAGAACGACGCGGTGGCCGGCCTCGACCAGGGGCCTGAGGTGGTGCAGACACTCCCGGATGTTCGAATAGGTCGCCGGGAACTGTCCGTCGCGGGTCGAGTAGACCGTCTCCCAGGTGGTCCACAGCGCGGTCTGGAAGAACCAGTAGAACACGCGCGACAGTGAGGCGTCGTTGACGAGCACGCCGTACCGACTCGACTCCGGCAGCGTCGACTCGGGGGCGAAACAGGCGTGTTTGCGGTCGACGACTGCCAAAAACTGCGTCTCCATGTCCCGGTAGCGCACTTCGGTGACGCAAGCTTCGAACTGGTCGCGGATGTCCGCGAACGGCTCGTCGTGCCCGGATTCCTCGCCGCCAGGTTCCCCCATCTCCGGGTCGAGGTCACCCTCTGGCGGTTCGGCGTCGGCTTCCCGTGTCATGGTGAGTTTGACGACGACACCACGATCGTAGGCCTCGCACAGGGCGTCTCTGAGCCGGGCGAACTGGTCGGGGGTCGCGCTGACTTCCACCTCCCGCTGGGCCGATTCGATCCACTCTCGGGCCTGCCTGAGGACCGTCTGCGGTTGGGAGACGACACTGATCCGGGCCTGCTGCACGTCGGGCTGGGTCCAGCGTTGCTCGACCGCTTCGGCGGCGTTCAGAAACGTGTCTGCGTAGTCCTCGAGATCGTCGATGACGACGGCCGGGTCGTTCGCATGGACCATCAGGGTATCCTCCTGATAGGTCTCGACGTATCCTCTGTCGGCCAGGCTTCGGACGACGTCGTAAATCCGGGTCTGGGGGACATCGGATGCGTCCGCGAGCTCCGAGGCGGTCGCGGAACCGTGATCGAGAACGGCGATGTAGGTGTCGGCCTCGTACTGGGTGACGCCGATGTTTTCGAGCGCGGACCGGAGCTGCTCGGTATCCATACGCCCATCCGACCCGGTCGATCATCCTAATCGTTGCGGTATCACGACACTTCGATTTCTTCACCGACAGACTCGTTCGAGGGTTTCTGCGAGTGCAGACGGATCTGTCGACGTGATTACCACGTCGCGTCCTTCGGCCCGTTCGATTCTGACTGCGCGTTTCCCCTCGACGATGTATCCCACCGGCTCCTCGAAACTGATCCCCCACCGATACAACGTCGGCTGGAGGCGGATCCCGACGCCGCCGAACTCTCCCATCGGTGAGATCTCGGTCGGACGCACAGAGTCGATTTCCGCACAGGATATGATCCGTGGTCGCAGATGGATCGGCCAGAGCCGCACTGCGAGCCCGTCATCTCGAACTTCGACTCTGAGGTTCGCATAGTAAAACGCCACCAGCGGCGAGAACACGAGAGCGAGGATGACCCCGATCATGAGCGGGACGTTCGTCCCGGGGTCGCTGTCGACGGCAACCGCGACACTCGCCAGTAGTGCTCCGGGGAGGCTGCCGACGAGCAGGAGGGCCCACAGCCAGTCTTGCCGGAAGTGCTGGCGCTCGCTGTAGTGGACGGTCGACACACGTCGCTGTTCGGTGGCTCTCGTTCCAAACGTTTCGGTACCGGTCCGCGATTTCGATACCGGCCCGAGGTTTCGATACGCTTCTGTGTCGAGCGCTCGTACCCCCACTTGATGTACGTCTCTCCGGCGGTTCGGTCGCTCGTCGAGGATCCACTCGAAGGCGAATCCATCACACTTCTGGTCGAAGTCGCGGACGACTACGAGCCGGGCGTCGACGCCGTTGCCGAACAGGTCGCGGAGCTCGGCGGGCGCGTCGAGGATCGACGCCGGTTCGGAACGCTGGTCGTTTCGATCTCTCAGGCGTTGGTGGAATCACTCTGTGAACTGGACGGGATCGGGGTCGTCGAGACCGACAACGCTGTCGCCATCGATCCCGACGGCGCGGGCGAGGACGTCGAGTACGACGTCGAGTGACTTGAATCCGCGATACCTGTGTGCGTTCCGTTTCCGACAGTGTGAAGCCGCAAGCGTTTACTTCCGTCCCGAGTAATCGAAACTACGATGCCCGAGTGCCCACTCGCTGAGGATTGCCCCGAATTTACCGAGCAGATCTCCGGGATGGGGTGTCAACACTACGGCGACCGCGGGGGTGCAGAGTGGTGCAACCACTACAGCCAGCCCATCAAGGAACTCAAAGCACAGCCCGTCAAGATGGGCGAGGAAGTCGTCGTCGACGTCGAGGACATCCACGAGAGCGGTGCTGGTGTCGGGCGGACCGACGACGGGTTCATCGTTCTAGTCGACGGTGTTCTCCCCGAAGCTCGCGCCCGAGTCAAAATCACGAACGTGCACTCGAATCACGCCAAAGCCGAGGAGGTCGAACGCCTAGAGATGGACGAGGAGAGCGAGGCGACCGCCGACGAGGAGCGTGACTCCGGGGACGAATCCGGGGACGAGGCCGAGGACGACCGCGGGCCGCGGCTGGGCAGCCGGGACAACTTCTGGGGCAGCTAACCGACCGTGACCGACGCCGACGCGATCCTCGAACAGGCGGGATTCGATCCCGACGAGTCGATTCTGACCCGTCGACAGGCCGAGGTGCTGGCGCTTCGCGAGCGCGGTCTTACCCAGTCGGCGATCGCCGAGCAGTTCGGAACCTCACGGGCGAACGTCGCGAGTATCGAGTCGAGTGCTCGCGAGAACGTTCGGAAGGCCCGCGAGACTGTCGCAGTCGCCGAGACGCTCCGGGCCCCCGTCCAGGTAGATATCGATGCCGGGACCGACCTCTACGATGTCCCGCCCGCCGTCTTCGCGGCCTGTGACACCGCCGACGTGAAGGTCCCACAGACTGCACCCGAACTCCTTTCGACGGTGAGCGAGGCCGCCGGCGACGCGGTCGTCGGCCGTGAGGTCAGGATGGATGTCCTCATCAGCGTCGGTGCCGACGGGGCCGTCAGAGTTCGCCGGACGAGCGACGACTAGGGCAGGGACGGGTGCGCTTTTTGTCCGGCCGCCCCTGGGATCACGTATGGACTTGCAACTTCAGGACGACGCCGTACTGTGTACTGCGGCTACGAGTGGTCTCGGCCTCGCGAGTGCGACGGCACTGGCCCGCGAAGGCTGTGACGTTGCCGTCTGCGGGACGACACCCGAGCACGTCGACGACGCGCGCGAAACGCTCCGGGCGATCGGCGATGGGGATGTCCTCGCTGTCGAGGCCGACATTACCGACCCGGACGAAGTCGAGGCGTTCGTCGAAGCCACAGTCGAGGCGTTTGGCGGACTCGACCACGTCGTCACGAGCGCGGGTGGACCCGCGAGCGGGCCATTCGCCGAGACGACCGAGCGAGACTGGTACCTGGCCTACGATCTGCTCGTGATGAGCTACGTCTGGACGACGCGGGCAGCGCTCCCGTATCTCCAGGACGGCGGTGGTTCGATCACGGCGATTACCTCCCGGTCCGTCCGAGAGGTTCTGGACGACCTCGTGCTCTCGAACGCGGTTCGGCGGGCAGTGATCGGCCTCGTCAAGACACAATCTAGAGAGTTCGCGCCAGCGGTGCGTGTCAACGCCGTTCTACCGGGTGCACACGAAACCAGCCGTATTCAGGAACTCGTCGAAGATGCGGTCGAGCGCGGCGAGTACGACGACTACGAGGAGGGGCTGGCTGACTGGGCCACCGATGTCCCGCTCGGCCGGATCGGAAATCCTGGCGAACTCGGGGACGTCGTCGCCTTCCTCGCCAGCGAGCGTGCCAGCTACGTCTCGGGTGTCAGCCTGCCAGTCGACGGTGGATCGACGCGAAGTTGAGGCGATACCCGCCGTAGATTGAAGACGCGGCGAAAGCGGAACGAAATCGGAAACAATTGTGGGTATCTCGCGCTGTTTTAATATCAGCAAACATGTAGCTTCAGGTAGTATTATGCGGTAGCCTGTCACAATGTATCACATCATCGGTCGCCCGTTGGACGGGGGACCGGAGGGAGCACACATGGGATACAACACGCTGACAGGACGTGCTTGAGATGGCACGGCTTCGTCCGAAAGCTTGGCTACTTCCGACGGTACTCTTTCTGGTGATTGTCGCCGGGAGTACCGCAGTCGGTGGCGTCGTTCTCGACACTGGATCGACCGCGGCGACTGGTGTGGCAGAACCCGCGGCCGGTTCGTCGTTGGTCGCTGCCTGCACGGCGGGCCCGACCGACGTGAACGTCGGCGAAACGGTCACGCTCGACGCGAGTAACTCGGATACGAGCTTCGTCGAGTTCGACAAAGAAGGAAACGGTGAATACACCCAAGGTGACGAGACCGACTTCATCGTGAACGTCTCGTATTTCGAACCTGGGACGTACGAACCACGTGTTCGTGACGCCGAGGGGAACGTCGCACGGTGCGGAACAGTCGTCGTGAACGCGCCGCCGACCGTCGAGTACACCTGGACGCCTGACCCCGGTGTCGAGGGTCAGCCAGTCGAGTTTGACGGGTCGGCTTCCTCCGATTCTGACGGCGAGATCGTCGCCTACCACTGGGACTGGAACGGCGACGAACAGATCGAAGAGACGACCGACGGGCCAGTTGTCAATCACACGTTCTCCCAGACTGGCTTCAGGAACGTGGCACTGACCGTCGAAGACGACGACGGGGTGAACAGATCCTCCTGGCGTGACGTCGAAATCGTCGAGGCGAACGTGATCGCCCGGTGCTCGGCCGAACCCCAGACTGTCGTTGTCGGCCAGAACGTCACGATCGACGCGAGCGCCTCGGAGAACGCGACGTACCTCAGCTACAGGTTCGGTGACGGAACGTCACGCCCCGAGACGAACGAGTTCACTGTCGAACACAGTTACGCCGAACCCGGCGAGTACACGCCCGTTATCACTGTCTACGGGCCAGGTGGCAAGAGCGACACTGTCGAGTGTCCGACGATCACGGTCGAACCGGCCAACGCCCCGCCGACTGCGGACTTCTCGTTCAGCCCCGATCCCGGAATCGCCGGCGAGTCGATGACGTTCGACGCCAGCAATTCGAGTGATCCGGACGGAAACATCACGACTTACCGCTGGGACTGGGACGGCGACGAACAGTTCGAACTCACCACTGACGAGCCAGTTGCCGAACACACCTTCGACGCGCCCGGGTTCAAGAACGTCGGCCTGCAGGTCCAAGACGACGCCAACGCCACGGACATCCAGTACCGAGATGTCTCGGTTGTCCAGCCGGTCGTCGCCAGGTGTTCGGTCGAGCCCCAAACCGTCGAGGTCGGTCAGACAGTCGTCATCGACGCCCGCGAATCGGAGAACGGCTCGTATCTGGCCTACGATTTCGATGGAGACGGCGAGTACGAACGGCCCGAAGCCGCGGAGTTCGTCGCCGAACACAGCTACGAGGAACCAGGCGAGTACACACCGGTGATCACCGTCTACGGCGCACGCGGCCAGTCTGACACAGTCGAGTGCCCGACGATCACCGTCGAGCCCCCGAACGAGCCTCCGGCGTCGTCGTTTTCCTTCGAACCGAATCCCGGTATCGCCGGGCAGTCGATGACCTTCGACGCGTCGAATTCGGTCGACTCCGACGGCACCGTCGAGCGCTACCAGTGGGACTGGAACGGCGACGGGACGTACGAGGAGACGACGAGTGACCCGCAGATCGAACACACGTTCTTCTCGGCCGAATTCCAGAACGTCGCCCTCCGAGTCGTCGACAATGAGAACGCTACCGGATTCACGAGTCGCGATGTCGAGGTCGTCCAACCGACTCTGGACGTCCGATGTACAGTCGAACCGACGTCGGTCTCACCAGGTGAGGAGGTGACCGTTCAGGTGCAGGCATCGAACGCTTCGTATCTCGATTACGACTTCGACGGTGACGGCGAGTTCGACCGCTTCGAGACGCGTGAGTTCACCGCGACGACGTCCTACGACGAGCCTGGGAGGTACACCCCGCTCGTCCGCGTCTACAGCACGGCCGGATCGCCGCGAATCGTGGAGTGTGACACGGTCGTCGTCGAGGAACCCAACGAGCCACCGACGGCCGCGTTCACGACCGCTCCCGGATCGCCGACGACCGGAACGAACGTCACCTTCGACGCGTCGAACTCGACTGATCCGGACGGGACCATCGTCACGTACTCCTGGGACTTCGACGGCGACGGGACGATCGACCGGAACACGAGCGGCCCGACGGTGACTCACAGCTACGACGACGCCGACGACTACGTGCCACGGCTGGTCGTCGTCGACGACGACGGCGCGAGTGACGAGACCTCCCGTGATCTCAGTGTCGACCAACCCGAGGAGGGCGGCCTGCCGATACCACCCTGGTGGCCCATCCCTGCGGCGGGTGGCGGATTGCTCGGTCTGGGCGCACTCGGGTACTACCTCTTCGGTGGTGGCGCTGGCGGCGGTGCTGGTGGCGGCCGACCGACGCCTAAACCCAAGCCACGCCCGCACGGTACCCAGGAGGGTGCACGGTACGAGACTGGCGTTTTCGAGATTCCGTCCGACTCTGGGATCCTGTCGATTCCCGTCGGATTCGAACCTGATCTGATTCTGTTCAGTGCCGTCAACGGCGCACGAACGGATTCCGCGACCGACCGGACGGCGGGCTGGTCGAGCGGAATCGCTCACTGGACCGACGAGGGTATCGAAAACCAATGTCTGACTGTCGCAGACGACGCGCACAACACCGATCAGGCCACCTGCGCTGCCGACGACGACCTGGCGATCCAACTCGTCCGACACGAGGCCGACGGCCCGCCCGGACGCGTCACGGCGGCCGTCACCGAGACTACCAGCGACGGCTTCAACGTCGACGTCTCGGTCCCTGGCGACGACCCGCTCGCGGGCGGGATACGCGTGCTCTATCAGGCCTTCCGGACCGGATCAGATGTCGACGCGGAAGTCGGGACAGTGATGACGCCCACCGAGCCAGGCACCCAGACAGTGGAGTTGGGGATCGACGCCGAGCACGTCTCGCTGACGACGACCGCAGCTGTCGCCGACGACGACCAGTTGTGGACGACCGACCGCGGCGTCGGCTTCTCGCTCGGTCACGTTGTCGCCGAGCCCACGCCGGAGTCGTCGACGATGCCTGCTCTCGACCAGGCCGTCGCTGGGACCAGCGCCTGGCCGGGCACGGGCCACCCGGTCGCTGGCGTCGCCGACGACGCGGCCACGCTGCACCTGCTCTATCAGGACGCCGATCATCTCGCGGGCCGTACCAGCGCGAAAGCGACGGCCCTCGGGCAGACGCTTCGACTGCAGTACGACCGGGTCTACAACGGCCCGCACAAGCTGGGTTCGACGGCCCGCCATCCAATCTCGTATCTCGCGCTCGCGGGCGAATCGCTTCGGCCAGCGGTCGGGACGTTCTCGCTCCCCCAACCGGGCGAGACTCGAACTGTGGACTGCGGGTTCGAGCCTGCACTGATCGAGTGTCAGATCGCACCCGCGCCACTCGGCGAGGAGGTCGCCTCGGGTGCGACGCCCCAGCCGTTCGGCGCGTCCCAGGGAACGGCCATCGCGACGGGTGACCGACTGCGGCAGTACGTCCTGCATCACGCAGTCGTGCCCGGCCAGCCCGAGGACCGCGCGAACGTGATGACGCCAGACGCCGCGTCGGGCCAGGCGACGGCCTCGACCGACGGCGGCCGATCTACCGCCGGGGTCGACGCTACAGAGCAGACCGTCGGCGCTGCGGAGACGGCGTCGCAAATGAACGCCGCGGCGGCCGACCTAACCGATGTCAGGCCGCTCGAACCGGAGACGCCAGCCTCCTCGGCTGTCGATCCGGAGACGGCCGCCGCGCCCGCCGCACCCAAACACGACGACGACGGTCGTGTGGGATTGTGGCTGGCGACTGATTCCGATGGCAAGATCGTCGGACGTGACGAGCTTCGAGTCGCGGGGATCACCGAGACCGGGTTCCAGGCCACCGTCGACAGTATCGACACCGACAGCCGTGGGTCGGCCGGACCGCGACCGACCGTCGTCTACCGGGCGTGGCCCGCCCTGGACGTGACTGGACGCGAGCGGGCCGCGAGTGGTCGAGAAAGTACATCTCGGCAGCCGGCTCGGGACGAGCAACCACCACGAGAGACCCAGGGCGGGAAACCAGCGCGAGAGGCACAGGCTGAGCAACCACCACGAAAGGGCCAGGACCGGCAACCAGCACGGGAGGTCGGGGATCGAAAGCCCGCACAGGGCGGCAGCGACCAGCAGCCAGTGCAGGGGGCCGGGCACGATCTGACCGACGAGACGCCACCGGCGGATGGGTCGGCGAGCCGGGAGGGCCGGCGATGAGTCAGCGCGGATCTCACACGCGACAGCACGAGCGACTTTCAGGGGAGACAATGATCGACAGTAGCGACTCGACGGCAGTATCGACACGAGAGCGACGCGGCTTTGCGGGGGATGGCCGATGAGTTCCGACGACGAGCGCAGCACCGAGGAAGTGATCCTCGCCGAATTGGCGAAAGTGATGGAGCCAATCGGCGAGGCGGCCAAAAACAGCACTGTCCCCCAGTTACTCGACGATATGGGCCTCACCGACGAGGTTCTGGACGTCAAATCCGACGCTGTCGTCAGCGAGATCGAGAAGATAGCTGGTGACTACGCCACGCTTGAATCCACGCTCATCGACCCCCTCTCGCAGGGCAACATTCCCGACATCAGCAACATCGACGAGGTGTTCAAAGCGGTCAAGAGCATCTTCGAGACGATCAAGAAACTCGACGACATCGAGGCCCCGGACCCCGACGTCGAGGCGATCGGCGAGCGCGTGCTCGACTACCTCCTCATCACGTATCTCGCCGACGAGCACCCGGCGGCGCATAGCCTGCTCGTCATCATCGGTGTCGTCAAGCCCGACGTCGGTCCCGGAACGGCCGGCGACCTTGACCTCACGGAGTTCGCCAATGTCTTCGCCAGCCCGAAAGACCTCGCCGGCGACCTGTTCAAGTGGGGTACACAGGAGTTCGAACCCTACATCGTCCTCTTCTACGTCAAGGGCGTCATCAGCGCACTCGGCCTCGACGCGGCATTTCAGGAGGCCGCCCAGGATGTCCAGCAGGTCATCGACGGTCTCGACGACGGGAACGGTGGCACGACGAACGGCGGCAATGGCGGATCCACAAACGGCGGGAATGGCGGCACGACGAACGGCGGCAACGGTGGAACTGGCGGTGGTGGCGGAAACGGCGGTCCAGCGGTCACTGGGCCCTCGGCGGAGATCGCCAACAAGCAGCTCAACATCAACGTCTTCACAATCTCGGACAGCAGCGGCAGCGGCGAGATGGGGATTCACATCATCCCGGTGCCAGGGAACAACGATTCATTGCCCGGGCTGGCGATCCGACCGTTCACCAGCGGCCAGGCGGAAGTCAGCGAGGATCTCGGCTCGGGGTGGTCGTTCAACGCGAAGGTGTCGGGTAACGCCAACTGGATGATGAAGATCACGGCCGACACCAGCGGGAAGATCGAGCCGGAGATGCTTGATCTCGACGCCTCCGCGCCGATCGACCGTGAGGCCCACGCCGACGCGAAACTCACCTACGAACCACCGGGAGAGGCCGATATCACGCCGATTCTCGGTGACCCATCCAAGTCCGGGATCGGCGTCCGGTACTTCCAGACCCACGCGAAGATCGACTACGATGGCGAGAACGTCGTCTTCGTCGTCGAGATCCCCGCACGCGGCCGGATCCAGGTCAAGCCCGAAGGCGGGTTCCTCAAGAAAGTCGTCCCCGATGGCGTCGCCTACGACTTCGACGCCACCGTCGGCTGGTCCTCCGAGTCCGGCTTCTACTTCGAGCGCGGCGGGACCCTGGAGATGTCACTGGCTCAGCAGAAGAAATTGGGTCCGCTCCTGCTCGAAGAGATCTACGCGGCCGTCGAACCCGACAGCGGTGGCGGCGGAAACGGCGCGGGCGGGGGCGGATCGACGAGCTCCGGCGGTAACGGTGGCACCACCAGTGGCGGCAACGGCGGGACCACCAGCGGCGGCAATGGCGGCGCCGATGCCGATGCAGACGTAGACGCGTCGGCGGGCGCGGACGTCGACCTGAAAGAGGGGACGGTCACGATCCAGGGTGCGGCTTCGGGGACGGTCGAACTCGGCCCCGTCAAGGCGACGGTCAAGCGGATGGGCGTCGAGGGCGAAATCTCCTTCCCCGAAGACGGCGGCAACCTCGGGCCCGCACAGCTCGATATGGCCTTCAAGCCACCCGAGGGTGTCGGTATCTCGATCGAGGCCGGCGCGGTTTCGGGCGGCGGCTATCTTGAGTTCGACTACGAGAACGAACGCTACGCGGGCGTCCTCCAGATCAAGGCCGGTAGCCTGACCATCAACGCAGTCGGCTTACTCACGACCGAACTGCCCGGTGGCAAAGACGGCTTCTCGCTCCTGCTCATCATCTCCGGGGAGTTCTCGCCTGTGCAGCTCGGCTTCGGGTTCACGCTCAACGGCGTCGGCGGGATCGTCGGGATCAACCGCTCGATGAAGCGCAAGCCGCTGGGCAAGGCTGCCAGGACGGGCTCGATGGACTCGGTGCTGTTCCCGGAGAACCCGGTCGCCAACTCCCAGCGGATCATCAGCGACCTCCGGGCGATCTTCCCGCCGAACGAGGGGACCCACGTCTTCGGTCCGATGGCCAGGCTGGGCTGGGGGACCCCGACGCTCATCACCGCGGACCTGGCGGTCGTCCTCGAAGTTCCGACGTGGAAGATCGCACTGCTGGGGCGGCTGTCGGCGCTACTGCCCGACGAGAAAGCGCCACTGATCGAACTCAATCTGTCGGTGGCGGGCTTTTTGGATCCACCGAACAAGCAAGTCGCGATCGACGCGTCGCTGTACGACTCGCGGATCGTCATGTGGACCGTCAGCGGCGACATGGCGATGCGCTCGAACTACGGCGACGACCCCCGGTTCCTCCTGTCGGTCGGCGGCTGGAATCCCCGGTACGATCCGCCGAAGAACTTCCCCAGTCTCAAGCGCGTGACGGCCAACCTGGGCGCGCCCGGCGGCAACCCGAAGATCGAGTTCACTGGCTACTTCGCCGTCACGTCCAACACCGTCCAAGCCGGTGCCGGCGTCCACGCGCTCGCAAAGGCCGGGCCGGCGAAGATCGAGGGGAAACTATCCTTCGATGCGCTGATCCAGTTCAGTCCGTTCAAGTTCATCGTCGACTTCCACGCCTCGTTCTCGGTGACGATCAAGGGCAAGGGACTGTCGATTACAATCGACGGCACGCTCTCTGGCCCGGGGCCGTTCCGGATCAAGGGAACGATCAAGATCAACATTCTCTTCATCGAGATCACGGTCAAGGCGGACGTCACGATCGGGCCTTCGAAGGACAAAGAGGAACTACCGCCGGCGAAGGTCCTGCCGAAGATCGTGGCCGAATTCAACAAGCCCGCTAACTGGACCGCTCAGCTGCCAGCGTCGGGAACGAGCTGGGCGACCTTCCGCGAGGTCGACGCCGGCGAGGGCGAGGTCCTGGCCCACCCGATGGGTGAGATCGGCGTTCGCCAGACGATCGCGCCGTTGCAGTACGAACTGGAGAAGTTCGGCAACGCGACGCCCTCGGGGTACACGAAGTTCGAGATCACCGACGTGACCGTCGATGGGTCGGCCGAGATCGACTTCGACGCGACGACCAAGGAGGACTTCGCGCCAGCGCAGTTCTCGAAGATGAGCGATTCGGAGAAGATGAACAGCCCATCCTTCGAGAAACACCCCGCTGGCCGGAAGATGCACCACGGAGGCATCTACTGTGGCTATCCCGGCGGCAAGCGCGACCGCAACCGACGCCAGACGAAGTTCGGCTACGAGTGTACGGTCATCGACCGGACCAAGGACAACTGGGGCACCGATCTCGCGACACTCGGTCGTTTCAGAGCCGAGGGACTCTCGGCGATCTCTGGGATAACCGACGATCAGGTGAGTGCGCTCACACAGGTCGGTGCCGTGGCGCACTCACCGGCACGCGTGGCTGGCAACCAGCGATTCCGGCTGAGTGAAACCGACCAGGCGATCGTCGACGCTGTCGACGGCGGCGCGGTTGGGACCGTCAGCGGGGCCGACGGCGAGGAGTCTGTCGTTCGCGGCGGGAGCGATCCCGACACCGGCGGGTTGGCCGGGTCGATCTCGATGAGCCAGACCAGCTACGTCGTCGCGCGGGCGAGCGACCTCCAGCAGGTCGATATCCCGACTGCTGACGGCGAGATGTCCAAATCCCAGGCCCAGCGGGCGCTCTCGCGGTACGAGAGCCAGTTCCCGTCGGCCGCCACCCAGCTCAGAGTGGTCAAAGCTCACCGGGCGAAGACCGACGGTTCGGGAGGTGGGAGTCGATGACTTCGACTGCCCGATGTTCACGTATGGACGCTGCAGCGACGGAGGTTTCACATGAGTAATTCGACATTCACGTTTTATCCGACTGTCAGAGAGGGGTATCGACCAGCCGAGACGTTCTCGAAATCCGGGGGGAATATTCCCGCAAGCGGGTCGGCGCAGATCGATCTGGAGTTGACCGCGACCGGTCCCGAGGGGACGATCAAAAAGAACCCGGGCGTGGAGTTGACACTCTACGGACCCGGCGAGGTGACCAACCTCGACACCGACCAGATCGTTCGGATGGAGCCCGAGCCCGAGACCACGGCGTTCCCGCCGAATTATTTCCCGCTGGTCGAGTTCGACAGTCCGCAACTGCCGTGGCTGTTCAGTCCCCAGCGCGCCGACGGGAAGGGGCGCAACCGACCCTGGCTGTGTCTGGTCGTCGTCGAAGTCCAGAACACGTCTTACAAGCCTGCCGGGACCGGGCCGCTGGCGGTACTGGAGACGCCGACCGGCGAGTTACCCGATGCCAGCGAGTCCTGGGCGTGGGCCCACGCCCAGGTCGTCGGCAGTCACTCGCCGGAGTCCGTGTTCGGCTCTCGGTCGACCGCAACGAAGTCCCGGCTGCTGTGCCCCCGGAACCTCGATCCGAAGACGAAGTATCGCGCCTGCGTCGTCCCCACGTTCGAACCGGGCCGACGAGCAGGCCTCGGACTCGATCCCTACCCCGATGGCCGGGGCTCGATGGATCTGGCCTGGGGCGAGGAGGACTCCGTTCGATTGCCGGTGTATCACTCCTGGGTGTTCACGAGTTCGGCACAGGGCGACTTCGAGTCGCTGGCCCGGGAACTCGATCCCGTCGAGTTCGGGCCGAACATCGGCTTTCGGACGATTGACGTCAGCAACCCCGGCCCGGTCGACCTGAAACTCCCCTACGACGCTGCGACAGATACGGGAACGGTCGGAATCGGCGGCGCGCTGAAGTCGATCGGTGCAGAGCCCGACACCTACGACACGGACATGCGATCGACGCTCCGGGAGTTGCTCAACACGCCCAACGACGTCGTCGAACAGACCGACTACGGGGCGGTCGGGCCGCCGCTGTACGGCCGCTGGCACGCGGGTGTGCCCGAACTGGAGGACCCAGACGTCGATACGTCGATCTACTACTATCCGGAGTGGTTCAATACGCTCAACAGCGACCCGCGCAACCGGATCGCCGCGGGCTACGGCACGCTGGTGATTCAGGACGAACAGGAGCGGCTGATGACGAGCGCCTGGGAGCAGTTCGGCGACCTCGACATCGCGAATCGATTCCTCAGGCGGATCCAGCTCGGCAAGGGGATCCTCGAACTCCGCCACCAGAAACTGGAGTCGTACTCGACGGGGTCGCTGCTAGGGATGAGTTCGCCAGTGCACGGAACCTTACTCGACGCCGATACGGGGACCGAGACGATCCACGGCACGTCGATCAAGACCGACATGCCGACGCCGCTGTCCTCGCCGTCGTTCCGCAGGCTCACTCGTTCGACCGGTCCACTCGCACGCCGGCCGGGCACTTCGGTCGAGACGGCGACGTTCGCGACCCACCTCGAAACCGGCCGAATCCCGCGGATGACCGACGGACTCTCCTTCAGCGCCGAACCGATGCTTGCCGGGGCTGGCGCGCCAGCGGGGAGTGGATCGACCGGGCCGGGCAGCGGGACGACGATGCAAGCGATGCGCGGGTCTCTTCCCGGCGACGGAACCGACGGATCGACTGGCAGTGGCCCACCCGCGGGTGCGTTCGGTGGGGACGAGGAACTGCCCGAGCCGGGGCCGGATGTCGAGCGAGTCCTGACGGCGCTCGACAGTCTGGATGCCCACGCCGGGACGGCCGACGGAGCGATCACCGACCTCTCGACGGCCGTTCGGCGAAACGACGTCGAGACGGTTCGAGATCTCGTGGAGACGGCTCCGACCGTCCTCGATCACAGCGAGAACATCCGCCGCAACACGTTCGAGCCACTCTCGCGGGCGGTCGCGAAAGTACTGACGGACCCACGTCCTGATCGGCTCGCCGACTCGTTCGATCGGGCGGCGGCCAACCAGCGCCTGCAGGCCCTCCACCGTGCCCAACGGGAACTCGAAGGAGCAGTCGAGGCGTCGATGGCGTCGCTTGCGGCCGGGGATCCACCGCCGGAGATCCGACGACATCTGGATCGGGCCAGCGAGGCCGTGAATCAGCTACAGGGCGCCAGCGACGACCTGCGAGAGTCGATGGAGGGTCGCCCCGCGACGACGATGCGGACGATGTCGATGACGGCCGGCGACGAATTCCTCTCCGGTGAGCCGGCCAAGGTCCCGAAGATCGGTCAGGCCGCGCCGAAGCAGGTCGAACTGCCCTCGAAAGAAAAATTACGGAATTCGGTCGTTTCCGGGCTGGACCCGACCGTGACCTTGTCAGACCACGCCGCCGAGGTCGTGGGGATCCCGGAACTACGCCAGCGGGACGATCCAGTCGAGGACGTCATGGCTGCGCCCACGTTCACGGATACGACCTACGAATTGCTGGCTGAATTGGACCAGGAGTACTTCCTTCCTGGTGCGGGCGAGATTCCGAAGAACAGCATCGGCGTCCTCCAGACCAATCCCGAATTTATCGAGTCGTTCATGACGGGGCTGAACCACGAGTTCGCCCGGGAACTCCAGTGGCGAAACTTCCCGACAGACCGGGCAGGGACGTACTTCCGCCGGTTCTGGGACCGGAAAGGGAACCCCGAAATCGACAGCGACGACCACGAGGCACTGGCTGACATCACGCCGATCCACACCTGGGACGAGAACACACTCGGAACCAACAGCCCACACGACAACCACGCGAAAGTCGTCTTGCTGGTCCGGGGTGAACTGCTCCGCCGATACCCGAACACCGATATCTTCGTCGCCAAGGCAGTCGCCGAGGACAACCCCGATCCTGGCGAGGAACCCGACCGCGTGCCGGCACTCCCGAACACCCACGTGACGCGTGACGATGCCGGCGACGACGTCAAGTTCCCCGTCTTCCGCGGGAAACTCGATCCGGACATCACCTTCTTCGGGTTCGACTTTTCACCGGACGAGGCGCTGTACGACCCCTATCACGAGGGGAGTACGGAGCCCGACGATCATCCCGACGAAGGCTGGTTCTTCGTGCTGCAAGAGCCACCGGCCGAGACTCGCTTCGGCATGGACGTGGGGACCGACGAGGACATCGGGCAGACCCCCTACGGAATCGACTCCAGCGTTTCCGGGACGCCCCGGACGCCGTCCGAAGAACTCGAAGACGAGGTCGAGACTGGCTGGAGCGGGCTGTCGTGGGCGCACATCGTCGAGGATGGTGACGATCCCTCGTCGGTGACCCACGTCGACGTCGACGGCTCGCGCCCCGGCGGGGAGAACTGGTCGTTCGACGCCGACGATGTGACCGACACGCCGCCCACGCGCTGGGGATTCAACAGCGCCCACATGGCTCGCGCGACCTGGCAACTGCCGGTCCGAATCAGTATCCACGCAGACGACATGATCCCCGAGGAACCCCCGACCGACGAGACCGACTGGCGAAACGTGCAGATCGACACCCCGGCGACGATCGTCGACCTCGGAGGTGGCCAATGAGTACCGACGCCTGGAGCGGTGTCGCCGATGCCAGAGCGGACTGGCAGCAGGCAGACGACGAACTTCCCCGCCTCCGTGCGATACACGGTGACCTCTCGGCGACACTTGATGCCCTCGTGAGAAACAAACCCGAGAACGCCCCAATCGGTGACACGATCGACTCGTTGGGGCGACTGGGCGGCGAGAGCGACGACCGCCGGGCAGCGCTCGACTTTCTCACCACCCCGGTGCTGGACGGCGACCTGACTGTCCGGGCCGCGTTCCAGCAGGGGCGGGCCGTCACGACCGCGGCCGACGATGTGGCGAGCGCGCTGGCTTCCTACGTCGACGGCGGAAGCTGGTCGGCCGTCGAATCCGCGTTTACGGACGTCCTTCAGCCGACAGGGGGGCCGATGGCGATCGATACGACGACGCTGGAACAGCTCGTGACGTTGTTCGGACTCGCAGTCGAAGCCGCGATCGCGGCACGCGAGACGCGAGCCGACGCCCTCCAGACGGCACTCGCGAGCGCATACGCCGAGCTTGACGAGCCCCTGTCGGAGATGGACGACCAGCCCATCGCACTCCTGCCGGTGCGCCTGGAGACGCGGTTCGTCGACGACGCGGGAGCGAAAGCCGACGATCTGACGCAGTTGCTCGTGCGGGTGTATCCGGATCAGATCCACAGCGACACCCACGAGGAGCAGTTGACCGACGACGAGGTACGCTGGGGGCAGAACTTCTGGGCGACGCTGTGGTACGCCCGCCACCCCGATCCCGACGTCGTCCCGAGTACTCCGTCGGATTCGTACGTGCAGAATCGACTGCCGAACCAGCGACTCCGCGAACTGGTGGCCGACATCGATCCCGCCGAGTTCTCGGAGGCACACCACAAACGCTATCGCGAACTCAAAGAGCGCGCCTGGAAACAGTTGCTCGATCGCTTCGGCCGCGAGCGAGCGGCCTACGTCGTCCACGCGCTGGAACCGACAGACGAGGACCTGGCCAGCGCGCTGGTAACCCGGCCGCCCGCCCCCCCACAGCCACCCTCTGACCAGGGCGATGGGTCTGCCTGGATGTATCCTGGCGCGTTCGCCGAGCAGATCGACACTGACGCCATCACGAGCCAGATCAGTGACGACGCACTCGACGACCAGATAGACAGCTCCTCGACAGGGATCGACGACTCGTCGCTCCAACTTGACGACGACGCGACCGGACAGATCGAGCGCTCGGAATCGGATGAGGATCTACGCGGTGACGGTGGCGAGACCGCGGCGGAGTCTGGGGAGGACGGATCAGCGGGGAATTTGCCCACGAAGGTATCAACTCTCTCGTTCCCTGAGGTGCCGCGTCGGCCGGCTTCCTGGACCCAGCAGCCTCGTGCCGCGTTACTGCCCGATCGCTGGATCGCCGTCGCCGAGTGGGAGACTCCCCAGGGCAAGACCAAACGAGCGGCTGTCGAGGGCGACCCCATCAGGGAGCCCCTGCCGATGGGGCCCAGCCCGGAGTCGGTTGCCGCCGAGGATCTCGCGAATCAGTCGACTGACTCGCCAGCCCCAGACGGCAACGAGTGGATGGTCGACTTCGAGGCGGCCGAAACCGTCGGCATGGGAATGCGACTCCGATTGTCGGGATTGTCGGGATTCGACCCTCACCGCGGGTTCTCGACGCTGACGGTCCTGGGGGTCAAAGCGTCGATGGACGCCGAGGACACGCCGGACGCGGTGACGGAGCTACTCGACGCCCACCACTACACCGACGGTATCGAATTTCTCGAACAGGGGACGCCGACAAACAACCACGACGGCTCCTCGGGATACACAGCCAAAGACGACCCGCTCGACAGCATGCAGATCGAAGTCGGCGAGCCGCTGGTCGAGTCGGGCGACCGTAGCGACGGCGACCTGCTCGCCCGGGCACTGGCAATCGATGCCGAGGAGGATCACGTCTTCGAGCACGTCGAGAACGCCGGCGGCACCCAGCAGCGCGACGCACGCCACATGAACTCGGCGCTGTGGCCGGCAACACTCGGATACTTCTTCCAGGATCTGATGATCCACAACGATCTGACGGACAACCCGTCGATCTTCGGCGGAGGCATGCCCGAGAATCTCCAGGGCTCGAAACGCCGGGATCGACTCTCACAGCTCATGCTGTGGCACGACGCCTATCGACGCCACTTCGTCCGCTACGTCCGCGGCCGCGGTCCGTTCCCGGCGATTCGGGTCGGCAAACAGCCGTACGGAATCCTACCCACGAAGGCAATAGATACCGAGCGCGACATTTCGGTGCTGGACCAGCAGGTCGTCGCAGATCTGGAACTGGGCCGGCAGTCGGTCGCCGATCTGGAGAAACAGGGGACCGATCTGACCACGCTGGTCAACGGTGGCGTCGAGCCGACCCTGCTGATGGATGCGGGTGCAAAACCCGACCAACTACTCGAAGCGGGCGCATCACCGGATGACCTGCTTGCTGGCGGCGTCGAGGCCAGGACGATCCTCCAAGAGAGTGGGATGACCCCCGACTCACTCACCCAGGACGGGATCGGCCTGCTGAAGACCTCACGAGCGACGCGGTCACGCCTCAAGTCGGCCGGCGTTCCTGTCGAGGAACTCGAACAGCAGGGGCTCACCATCCGTGCGCTCGTCCGCGGCGAGGTCAGCGACGAGCAACTCGCGGAGCTTGGAATCACGACGAAGGCGGTCGGGGAGGTACTTCTCCCGCGACAGGCCAAATCGCTCGGGATCACACCCGACGCGCTCGAACGTGCGGGTGTCACCCCTGGCGCACTCCTGCGGGGTGAGATTTCGGCCGCCCAGGTCGAGCAACTCGGTCTCTCGACGCGTGCTGTCGCCGACGTCGTGTTGCCACAGGCCGTTCGTGACCTCGGCATCACACCCAAGACGCTCGAAGACGCCGATCTCTCTCCCGTCGATCTACTGAACGGGCAGGTTTCAGCCGCGGATCTGGAGGCTGCCGGTGTGACCAGCGAGGCGCTCGCGGAAGCACTGCTCCCTCAGGAACTGGTTGACTTCGGTGTCACGCCCGAACAAGTCGGGCAGGCGGTCGGCGTCGAGGAACTGTTCAACGGCGATGTGGGTGTCGAGGATCTCCAGCAGGCTGGATTGAATACCCAGAACCTCGCGGACGCGCTCTTACCACAGTCGTTCCGCGACGCCGGAATCACGCCCCACTCGCTCGAATCCGCGGGGATCACACCGGCTGCTGTCCTGGCAGGCAAGGTCTCGCCCGAGGACATCCTCGAAGCCGGCGTGACACCGGACGCGTTGGCCGACGCCGGGGTGTTGCCGGATGCGTTCGCGGACGTCGGAGCGGTGTTCGGTGATCTTCTCTCGGTGGGATTGAAACCGATGGAACTGCTCGAACAGGGACTCTCGCCGAAGGCACTGGTCGACGCAGGCGTTGATCCCCAGATGCTGGTCGATGCTGGCCTTGCGCCCAAGAAGCTGGTCGACGCCGGGATGGACGTCGTCGAACTCGCGGCCAAGGGGACGATTCCGGTACAGGACCTGCTCGAAGCCGGCGCGTCACCGCAGGAGCTGTCCCGGCTCGGTGCGGCCGTCGAGGATCTCTCCGGTGGTGAGATTCCCGCACAGGAACTCGTCCAGGCAGGGTTTGCGGCGATGGACCTCCTGGAGGCGGGTGCGGACGCGCTGGGTGTCGCCCAGGGCGGTGCACGGCCGAGCCAACTCAGGGACGCGGGCGTCGACGCCGGGACGCTCCGTGACGCCGGCAAGGCCGCAGGATCGCTGCGGCAGGCTGGCTATACTGCCGCGGAGTTGCTCGATTCGAACTACACCGTTGAGGAACTGCTGAACGGCGGCTTTTCCCCGGAGGAACTTTCGGCGGCGGGCGTCGATAGGACTGCCCTCGAAGGCACTGGCCGGGATGTCGGCGACCTGCTCGCTGCCGGCCACCCGCCCGAAGAGCTTCGATCGGAGGGGTACGGACCCGGCGAGTTGCTGGAAGCAGGAATCGATGTCGCCGGACTGGTCGCCGCAGGCTACACCGCGGGTGAACTCAAGGACGCCGGGCTGTCGACCGACCAACTCGTCGCCGCCGGAATGGATCCGAGTTCGCTGCAAGCGGCCGGCGTCGACGCGAAGTCACTCGCCGACGCGGGTGTCGACGCCCGCCGACTCAAAGACGCGGGTGCGAAAGCCGAGGACCTCCTGGATCACGGTTTCGATCCGGGGGAACTGCTCGACGCCGGCTTCAATTCGGTCGAACTCGAGGTCGCGGGGGTCGACGTCGACCAACTCGCAGCGGATGTTGTCGAGGGTGAGGCTGGTGTCGACGAAGTGGCCGACGCGGCACTCGAAGGCGTGCAGTACGCGGCCACAGTGTTAGAGGACCCCGAGCAGGCCGAGCGGGACCTGTACTCGTTCAGCTTCGATCCTGCGGCCCCGAAGCTGGGACAACTGTCGGGCTCGGATACTGGCGGTACGTCGGGCGGCGGGGGGATGGGACAGCCAGACGGTGGCGTTCTCGCAGGGGCCCCGGTCGTCCGCCCGTTGTCGATCGACGACAAGCTGCCAGGCGATCTCCAGAGCCGATTGGGTGGCCTCGGCGAGCAGTGGGGTGACGCGGCGGCGGGCTTGCCGTTTGCGGGCCCGACCGACGAGAGCGGCGTGCTCGACGCGCTCAAGCGTGAGGGAGTATCGGCGGACATCCGCCAGCAGACGATGGCGTTCTCGGCCGAATCCATCGATCACGCAGACCGCGTCAACGACCTCGTTCGGTACTGGTACGGCGGTGGGTCGCCGATCCGCGACCTGGTCTACGACATGTGCGAGGGGCGGATCGACCTCGATCCCCGGATCGGCCACTTCCGGCTGGAGGACATCTCTCGGGAGGCAATCAACGACCGTGACGGCTCCTCAGGTCGCGACATCCAGGAGTTCTACAACTACATGTTGTCGTTCGATCGTCAGGGGACGATCCAACCGCACGAGATGGTCGACGCGGATATCGGCCAGTTTATCGATATCCTGCTCGACTCGACGTTCTCGGAGATCAAGTCCCTCTCTCACATCGAACTGATCAAACCCGAGAACGTCGCGCTGAATGCCGACGCGATAGAGGACGTCGACAACTGGGCCGGCATGACCGACGAAGAGAGCCGTCGGGCGGTCGTCAACGCGCTGGAGAAGGCGGACGATCCGAACGGGTTTGTCGACGAACTCGTCACAAACGCCCGGGCGAACTTCCCAGGGCGGTCGAAGTACTACCAGTTCGCGCAGAACCAGACCGAACACAACGATTCGGGGGCCCTGCGGTCGCTGCTCAGGCTCCTGTTGCAGTATGGGACGCTTCAGGAGTACGTCACGGCCCGGCGACGACTGGGACTGGCCTACGACGACCTGCCCGACGCCTGGCCAGACCCGGCTTACTACGGCCCGGGCGACGTGGGTCCGCTGTCGACGTTGCGTGACGAGGCTCCGAAAGCGCTCGGAGCCCATCCAAACATCGGGGGCATGCAGACGGAGGTCACGAGCTACTCGAAGTACGGGACGACGCCGACGCGGGAGGTGTACGACTACGTCGACGCGCTGCAGGACGCCGCGCTGCACTACACGTCGACGACGTCGATCGATCCGCGGATGAGCGAGTTCACCGACAGCCTGGAATATCTCGGCGGTGTCGAGCCGGCCGAACTGGCCACGCTGGCCAGGGAAACAATGGACCTCGCGAGCCACCGACTCGACGCGTGGTGGACTTCTCTGGCCACCAAGGACCTCTTCGAACTCCGGGAAGCACAGGGCAGCTACGATACTGAGGCGGGCTTCGACCACGAGAAATGGAGTGGCGGGGGTAGCGACACCCCTCGTGCGACGCTCGATCCCGGACTGCTCTCGAACGTCGCGTTACCCGACGGGATCGCTGGCGGTACTGGGACGTCGGGTGGCACCGGCGCTGGTAGCTCGGCTGGGGGCGGCGCTTCGACCGGAGCCGGTGTGTCCAGTGATATCGAGGCCGACGTCTCGAACGTCGGCGAGGGTGACAGTTCAGGCTCGACCGGTGGGGGTGTCCAGCCGCAGTTCGATCCCGCAGCGATCGCGGATATGGACATCCAGCTCTCGGGCAGCCAGGCCGACGACGACTCCCAGCCCGACGGCGGCTTCCGCGGATTCGACACCGACCTCGGCGACGTCTCAGGCGGTGAGCAGTCCTCGGACACACGCGTCGGCGATCAGCAACCAGGCGGTGGCTCGCAGACTGGTTCGATCGACCTCGACGCGCTTGCCGAGTCAGGTCAGATCGCGACCCGAGAGCAGTTGACCGACCCCTCGAAACTCTCCTCGCGGGCGCAGTCTGATCCGGGACTGTACGTCGGCGGCTATGGCTTCGTCGAGGACCTCTCGGCCGACGTCGAAGGCACGGACAACCCGCAGTACGTCCACGCGCCGTCCGAGCAGCAGGCGACGACCGCGGCGGTCCTCCGCAGCGGCTACGAGGCCCACGAGAAAGACGAAGGCGAGAACGTGCTGGCGATCGACCTCTCGGCAGACCGCGTCCGGGCAGGTCTGCGGCTGATCCGGGGCGTTCGCCGCGGCCAGTCGTTGGCCGAACTGTTGGGCTATCGCTTCGAGCGTCGACTCCGTGAGACGACGCTCGAAACCGACGCTGACGTGATGCAGTACGCCCACGTCTTCCGGACGGCGTTCCCGGCGAAAGTAGGCAAACTGAAACGCCCCGACGAGTCCCAGATCCAGGGCAAAACTGAGGGCCAGAAAGACCTCGCGAAGCGCGACGTCGTCGACGGCCGCAAGCTCGTCGAGAACTGGGACGACTATCCGTTCGGCCACGGCGACGAACTGCCCGCGGTCGGCACAGACGACTACGACGCGATCGACGCCATCGTCGCGGAACTCAGCGACGATGTCGACGCGGCCGGGGACCTGCTGACCGCAGAGAGCGTCCACCAGCTCGGGCAGGGCAACTACGAGGCGGCCGGCGGTTCGGTATCGGCGCTGGCCGACGGCGATCCACTGCCCGATCCCGAGATTGCACGGACACCGCGCAGTCAGACTGGCCTCACGCACCGCCAGTGTCTCCTGTTCGGAACGCCCACAGTCCAGAGCGGGGCGACCCCGCGGTCGAGTGCAGAGCCTGCCCTGGCGGCCTGGGCGAGCGGCTTGCTCCCGGACCACGACGCCGTCGAGTGTCTGGCGACCTACCGCTGGACGGAGACGACGATCGACCAGAGTGGCACCGAAGTCGAGACCGAGCAGACCCACGAGACAAGCGTCTCTCTTTCCGACCTCGATCTCGGGTCGCTGGACGTGCTGTTGCTGTTCGGGGCCGACCGCCAGCCGGCCCGCTCGGAACTCGAACAGCGACTCGTTTATGCGCTCGTGCGCGACCGGCCGACCAGTCCCGCCGTACCTGCCGACGCCGAGATCGAACTCGAACTGACCGAGACCGTCTCGGCGGGGGCGACTCCGATGGCCGACGTGCTCGAACTGGCGCGAAGCCTGCGCGAAGTCGTTCAGACGGGTCGTCCAGCGACCGCCGAAGATCTGGCCCATCCGACCGACGCGCGCGGTGAGGGGTACGACGTTTCGACCGCGGATACGCTCGAAACGCGGGCCAACACTGCACAGGACCGACTGCTCGATATCGCGGTGCAGGTGGACGAACGACTTTCGGTGCTCGACAGCGATCACGCGCTCGGCGACGGTGTCGACGATCTGCTGGCGGCCCAGACCGCCAGCGCGGATGGCGGGACGCCGACTGGAAACGCCGGCGGCTCCTGGGGCGGGCTCGGCGGTGGCGTGACGCTGCCCGGAGATACCTCGCCAGTCTCTGACGCCCCATTCCGGATTCCCGAGCCGACGGTGACCGAGCAGGCGACCGATCTGGTCGACGCCATCGAGGCCGTCGTCAGTGAGGTCCCGCTTGCAGACGCCGAGTTGACAGCGAGCGCGGTCGACGCCGGCGCGATTCGAGCCGAACTGTCGGCGCTGCTGGATACCCTGCCTGCCGGAGTAGCCGATCCGAACGCTGTTCGAGCGGATGTCACTGTCGAGTCCGGCACCCAGCAGTCGATCGCCGGTGTGCTCGGACAGCCGGTCTCCGTCCCCGTGATCCCAAGCGACGACGCGGATGGCGCGAGCAGTGACTCGGGCGATGGTGACGATTCGGGCGACGGAAGCGGATCCGGCGACGGAACTGGGTCGGGTGACGACGGTCCCGCAGGTAGCGGGCCGATCACGTGGCTGCCGCCGGGCGGCCAGCTGGAGACGTCGATCCCCGACGCGACGTTCTCCCAGCCCGAGACGACCGTCGACATGGCCGACCTCTCGGAGACATCCTACTCGGGGACGACCGACTACGCCGAGAACCTGGAGTCAGTCAGTATTGCCGGTGGTGCACTCGGTCTCAGTGGCTCGGGCCAGGATGACGGTGGAGCGGGCGGTTCCGAGGATGAAAGCGGCGACGGCTCCGACGACGATTCGGAACCGCAGATCGACTGGTCGACGTCGACGGCGACGATCCGCGCGTGGGGGACTGACGGCCTCTCGTGGTTCGAGCGCGAGGCGACGACGACGCCCGACCCCGACGGCTCGTTCAGTGTCGACTTCGACTTCAGCGACGTCGCGTCCGGGACGCCGTTCCAGCTCGTCGCCACGGTCGATGGAACGGTCGTCTACAGCGCGACCGGCCGTGTGGTCGACGACAGCCTGAGTACGACTGCGCAGTCGACTCTGGAGAACGACTGTCCCAACCTTCGGAAGTTGCTCTGGCTGCGGTCGCGCCAGGACGGCTTCGACACCGCGAGTGGTGCGAGCGGCGACCTCGCGTACGCGCTCTCGATGGCCGAGTTCGACGCGCTGCAATCCGAGCGCGACGCGGCCGACCCGTCGACGACGCCGATCACCACGGACGACGTCGATTCGGTGGACGATCTGCTCGCCGTCGAGGGGATCGATCCGTCGGCGCTCGCGAGCCACTTCGATTCGGCCGTCGGGCCGATCAGCAAGCTCGGTCTCGATCGAATCGTCGACGTTACCGGCGAGGGCGGGCCAGACGACGTGCGTTTCTGGTACGGCCCGACCCAGTCACTGGGAGACGTTCGGGCACGCCTCTCGCGGACGCTCGACAATCCAGCGCTGTACAACGCGGGGGCTGCCCCCTGGCTGCTGTCGTATCATCACGATTCGGCGGCGCTATTGCACGGCATGGACGGCGGCGAGCGGGTCGCAGCCTATCTCGACGCCTTCCTCTCGGGTCCGCCCTGGGTCCTGCGATATATCGACGAGCATGTCGAGGATCCGGTGACGCTCTTCGAAGAGCTGACCGCGTGGCTCTACGATCCTGCGTCGGTCGAGGATCCTGGCGATCTGCCCACGACACTGCACGATCTGGCGAGTGTCGTCACCGACATGCCCGCGCTCGCGGTGCTGTTCGACGGGCTCCCGACGGTCGAGGACAAGACCCATCTGGAGACGTTCAAGATCCACCTGCAGGGACTGGCGTCGACGATGGGCGGCGGCGCACCCTCGATGCCCGATCCCGCGACCGCGAAAGCGACGTTCGACGCCGACGCCTCCGCGGCGACGACCGACCTCGCCAGCGACGCCCACAGCGTCGCGACGACGATCGATCCCGTGGTGGGTAGCGAGGCCGACCGCTCGCTCCGCCGGATCGTCCTCGAACGCCTCCGCCAGCCGATGACCGTCGCGGCTTCGTATGGGGTCTTCGGGAGTACCCCACGGAGTCCGGATGGCGGCGTGCCCGAGGATGAGGCCGCGCTGCTCGAACAGGCCCGCGCGCTGCTGGAACGGCTCAGAACTCGGCTGGAAGACGCTGCGCCGCTGGATCCGCGCGCGCCGACCGACGGCGGGACACAGCCGCCGGCCCAGCGGGTCGAGGCCCAGACCGACCGTCTCCAGGCGCTGTTCGGCGAGGACTTCACCGTCTTACCGCCGTTTACACCCTCGAACGGCCCGGAACTGGCGACGACGTTCACCGACGACGGGCTGATTCCCGATGACGACTCGATGGCGGCCGAGACGCTGCTCCAGCGGAGTGCGACGTTCCGCGAGACGGTCGCGGACTTCCGGGAGGCCCGGACGTACGCCGAGGCCATCGCGGGCACGCTCACCGAACCACTGACCGTCGGGCAGGTTCCCTACGAACCCGGCGATACGTGGGTCGGCGTCGACGACGCAGATCCCGACGCGGGCAAACTCTCGCTGGTCGCGCAGTTCGGTCCCGACCTCACACCCGGAGCGGTCGATCAACCGATCACCGGGCTGTTCCTCGATGAGTGGAGCGAGGCCATCCCCAACGAGAGCGAAACCTCGGGTGTCGCGCTCAACTACGACGACCCGGGGAACCGGCCGCCACAGTCGGTGCTGGTCGCGACCCCGCCTGAGGAGGGGTGGTCGCTGGACGAGTTGGCAGCGACCGTCGCAGAGACGGGCGAGTACATGAAGCGCCGGGCGGTCGATCTGGGAGATCTCGAGGACCCGTCGTATCTGTTCCCGGGGCTGTACTTCGCCCGACAGGACGATCCGACGCCGGAGACGCCGACGGTCGCCTTCGAGATGCTCGACTGGTACGACCGGCAACTGGAGTACACACTCCTGAAACCACAACTGCAGGTCGAGTTGCAGGGGGTGTTCTTCGATGGCTGATCGGACCGTCTGGTCGCGACTCGAACCCCGACCCCGAAAGGACGACATGGATGACGCGCTCGCTGCGCCGATCCGCGACCCCCTCTGGATGCTCTCACGGCAGTGGCAGGTCAGCGAGTTCCAGGGCGAGGACGCCGGTTCGCCCGTGCGCGTCGACGTCGACATCGCGGAGGATCGGCTGACGCGCGTTGATCTGCAGGGTGGCGGTCGCGGCGGTGAGGGTGGGCCGGCCGGCCCGTTCGACTACGACGGTGGGCCACTCGAAGCGATCGTCGAGCGCGAGCCGGTGATGACCGATGACGACGTCCTGACCGAGGAGGCCGACCAGCCGGGCGAGGGCCCGACACTGCGCCGGCGCGCAGAGGCTGGCCAGCAGTTCCGTCGCACGCTCGCAGACGCCGGCTACGGCGAGTTCGGCGCGGCCGACTTCGACGCCGACCTGTTGCTCGACGTGCCCGACCAGCCGCTCGAATCAAGCGACCGCAGATACGTCGAACTCGTCGGCGGTCGGACGCTCGACGGGACGGCAGTCGCGCGGGCGATCCGTTCGGCAGTCGGCAACATCGACGACGTCGTCGCGGGCGAGGCGAGTTCCTGGTCGGGCGTCAGTGCCGGGTCACTGCCGCTGCCGACGGGCGAATCTCGGACTGGCGCGTTCGATGAGTGTGTCGAGGACTTCTACGCGTGGTACGTCGACCTCTACGACGAGCCCACAGTTGAAACGGGGTCGGCCTGGGATCCGACGCGCCTCGAATATCGGTTCTCGGTGATGACGGGCGCTGGAAACACCGAGACGGTGTTCGAAGCGCCCGAGTATCAGGGCGGCCATCTCGACTGGTACGCATTCTCGACGCCCGGAGACGCTGGGAGTCTCGGTGCCCCCGACGAGAGCGGGACGCCGGCCGAGGGCGTGCTCACCGACGATGGGCAACTCGACCTGCCCAGTACGGTGACGACACCGGAGCTCCCCGACGACGTCGGAATCGACGACCTCCAGAACATGCCGCTGAATCTCGCGACGATCCGTCGGTCGAAGACGCTGATGCCGACCCAGATCTCGTTCCCGGGGATGCCAGCCAATCGCTGGTGGGAACTGGAGGACGGCAACGTCGACATCTCGAAGGCCACCGACGAGGGGTCCGGTCTCGCCCGGATGCTCCTCATCGAGTTCGCGGCCCAGTACGGCAACGACTGGTTCCGGATCGATCTGGACACTCCGGTCGGGACGCTCACCCGACTGACCGACCTCACCGTCACCGACTCCTTCGGCCTGACCGAGACGGCCGAACCCGCGATGGACGACGACTGGAACCTCTACATGCACGACCTCCCGGACCACGACGAGCCGGGGCTGTTCGTGCCGCCGACGCTGGCGGACTCTCGAACGGGCGAGCCAGTCGAGAAGGTCGTCTTCGCTCGTGACGAGACGGCGAATCTCGCGTTCGCGCTCGAACGGATCGTCGAGAGTCCAACCGGGCAGGCCCTCGACCGCACCGAGTTTCAGGTTCCGCGTCTAGAGATCGACCGCGTTTCGGCCGCCGAGGACCCGGACGAGGAGTACGTCGAGCTCGCCAACGCAGGGGAAGATCAGCTCGTGATCGACGGGCACGAACTCCACGCCGAGATCGACGGCTTGACGACTCGGGTTCACCCATTCGGCCAGCGAACGCTCGAGGCAGGTGAGACGATCCGCGTCTACACCGGGGTCGCTCCCGGCACAGGCGGCGTGAGCGCTGGCAAGAGTGCCACAGCCTGGACAGACGCCGAAGCGATCGTCGTGAAAGACGATGCTGGCAGTGTCGTCGCCAAACAACTACTCGCCCGGCCGAGTGACGCGCTCGCGGACTATCGGCTGTCGACGGATGTCCCGGACTACTGGTTCCCGTTCACGCCCGAGCAGGGCTGGGACTTCAAGCTCGAACGCGCTCTCCTGCTCGACGCCTCGACGCTGGGGCTGGACGTCGAGGAGATTCCCCGGCCACTCGGCGAGATTCTCCAGCCCGAGGACGAACTCCTGCCACCCGGGGAGGATACCTACATGATCCACGACGAGGAGATCACCCGTAGCGGCCGGGAGGTCACTCGACGGTACCAGCACGCTCGCTGGACCGACGGCGCGAGCCACCTCTGGAGTTCACGCGAGAGCCGGATCGGCGACACGCAACTGTCCAGCGGCCTGCGGTTCGACATTCTCGACGAGCGGGAGTGAGCCAGCCGATTCGGCTGTTTGCTCCCCTCCCGACATTCATATAGGTTCGCGGCATAGGTTCTTTCAGATGTCACAGCAGACCGCTCGGATCGTCCGCGAGGTCCACGACGAGCCGCACATCAGGGGCCGTCGGATCACTGTTCGGTACATCCACGTGCAGGTCGAGGACCGCGGACTTCGTCCCGAGACGGTCGCGGATCGGCACGATCTCGACATCGCGGACGTCTACCACGCGCTGGCGTACTACCACGATCATCCCGAGGAGATGACGGCCGTCGAGCGTCAGCGAGAAGATGCGGTCGAATCTGCCCGAGAGAAGACAACGATCGCGCCACCCGAGGAATGACAACGGCGTCGCTGTTGCTCGACGAAAATATCGAGCAAGAGGCGATGTATCGACTCCGGAAGTACGGCCACGAAGTCGAACACGTCACGTTCCATCCAATACTCCAGCCCGGTGCCGAAGACGCCGAGCTTGCTGCATACTCGCTCGAAGCGGACTCCCTCATCGTCACCTACGACGACGATTTCGAGACTGCGTTCGGCGAATCAGAATACTGGGGTGTTCTCTTGCTATCGGACGACGATTGGGACGCAATCGAGGTCGCTGACACCGTTCATCGGATCCTCGAACTGTACGATGCCCCTTCGTTGTCACAGATGAATGTCGTCGGGCGCGAGTGGTTGTGATGTGTACGCGAGAGCCGGATCGGCGACACGCAACAGTCCAGCGACCTGCGGTTCGACATTCTCGACGAGCGGGAGTGATCAGTCAGACGGATCGCTGTAACGATTTACCGGATCGACCGCCCCCACTCCGGGCGGTCGATGCGGAACAGACGTACAGCGGTCCGTCTCAGTCTCCACCGGGGAGCGGATAGATCAGACTGTACGCGTCCCCAAATGTCAGGTCGGTCAGATCCTGCGTGAGGTTCGCCGTCTCGAACGCCCCTGTCACCTCGACGCTGTTCGAATTAACCGTGTGATCGACTCCGCTGACGTCGTGTGATTTAACGTCGGTCAGCAGCTGGTCGACGTCGTCAGTTTCGGGCTCACCATCGACGAGATAGACGAATCTGAAGGTCGTCGTGTCGCCCTCGACTGTCATCGCCTGGCCAAACCACGTCCCGGTCGTGAGATCGTTCGTAACGCTCTCGTCGTAATAGTAGTCGATGAGGATCCGACCGTACGTCGCAGTCCCCAGCGCGTCGACGACTCGTGCGAACGCGTCGCTCGTCTGGGTGGCTCCATCGGTCGCGCCGCCGTTGACGTCGATAAGCGTCTTCGCCCCCTCGACTGACCGGCTGAACAGAAGCGCCGAGGAGGTCACCGCGTAGGTGTACTGTTGGTCCTCGGAGACGACGAGCTCATATCCACTGTAGGAGTCGGTTCGGGACCACTCATCGAAGGACGTGAAATCGTCCACGAAGGTTTCGGCGTCGAAGGATCCAGTCAAGATCATCGTTCCGTTGGTGGTGACGAGCCTGTCGATGTCGCCCGGAGATACACCACCGACATCGGGAGGGTACTCCCCGATCAGCGAGTTGAGATCGTAGGACAGCGCAGCCTCGTGGTCACGTAACTCGTCGTACTGCTGGAAGGTGACGTTCGTGGACTCCAAATCGTTGAGTGCCCCGGCCTCCGGAACCCACGTCTGGTAGCCCGTCCGGTCGCCGGACGAGTCCGACCCGTTCGACAATAGTCCACACCCACTCAACGCCGCCGCGCCCGCGACGCCACCGGCGCGTAACACCCCTCGTCTGGAAACACCTCGGTCCACTATACAGCCGGGGTGTGGTTTGAGACCGTTATACGTTTCTATCGGCTTTCATTTTCTCGACCCGCGTCGCCAGCGCGAGGAACGTCGCCAGCAACGTCAGCACGACTGCCCAGCCGGCTGCCAGGTCGTGGGCGGCGATTGCGTGGTCCGGTCGCAGTCCTGATGCTGTTTCGACCAGCGGTTCGGCGCGCAGCCAGGTGTGGTGTGGCCCCTCCATCACGGCCCAGAAGTAGTCGACCACGTCGTTGAAACCGTACCACGCGAGCGCGACCGCGACCGCGGGCACCGAGAAACTGGCGTAGCGGTGGATCAGGAAGGCCTCGACGGCCATCGCGAGGTGACTCAGGATCAGGAACCAGTAGAGCCACAGCGCGATTCCCTCCGGGCCATTCAGGGCGAGCTGGACGTAGGGGGTCCAGAGTCCGAGCTTGATACAGCCGAAGAAGGCCAGTGCGTGCAGCCAGTCGGCGTCCCAGTCGAGTTTCCAGGCCGCGAGTGAGAGCCCGATGAACATCGTCGCGACTGGACTGTCCGGGATCAGTATCCATGCTTCGGGTGGGGCGGCTCCGAGCTGGCCACCGAGTTCGAGCGTTGTCGGCCGACCGGCGTAGTACCAGAACCCGAAGAGTGTCCCGACGAGGTTTACGAGGACGATCGGCCAGGCCAGTCGCAGTCCGAGGTCTTCGAGCCATTCGGGCAGCGGGGCGACGTATCGGGCCAATCCTTCCGAGTCCGGCAGGTCGGCGTCGAGGTAGCGTGCAACGAACTGTTCGATCCGGCGCCCGACTCCCGTCGACATGTCTCGGTACTCCGGACGCCCCCGACTAAACGATAGCGGAAGTCTTGATCTGTCGTGGTCGCAGAATTTGTTCTCGCAGCGGAATATAAGGGCTGTCGCATACTATGGTATGTATGGACGTGCCAAAATACAGTCCGAGAGGGTCACGATGAACACACTCGATCAGATTCTCAGGGCGGTCAAGGAGACTGCCGACTACATGAACACCTATCTCGCGAGCCACGCGGGCGATCGCGGCGAAACCAACCCCAGCGGCGAGGTCCAGAGTGCAGCGGACGTCTGGGCTGATGACCTCTTTTTCGACGCGCTCGCGCCGTTGGACGGTGTCGGCGGCTATGCGAGCGAGGAACGGAGCGAGGTAATCGACTGTGGCGAGGGGTACAGCGTCGCCGTCGACCCGCTGGACGGGTCGGCAAACCTCGCCTCGAACAACTCTGTCGGGACGATCGTCGGTGTCTACGACGCCGAGTTGCCCGCCACTGGCCGGTCGCTCGTCGCCTCCATGATGGTGCTTCATGGACCGTACACCACGATGACGGTCGCTCGCGAGGACAGAGACGTCGTCCAGGAGTACCTCCTGCAGGACGGTCACAGCGAGCGCCGCGGCACGTTCACCATGCCACAGCCGCCCGCAGTCGTCGGGATCGCGGGCAAGCCAACCGACCGCTCAGAGCGACTCAACGCGCTGGCCGAGGACCTCGAACGCGACCTCAAACTCCGCTACGGCGGCGCGACCGTGGCTGACCTGGCGCAGGTCCTCGAATACGGTGGTATCTTCGGCTATCCCGAGTCTGACGTCTATCCTGAGGGCAAGTTGCGGGTTCACTTCGAGGCCGCGCCGCTGGCGTACCTGGTCGAGAACGCCCAGGGAGCTTCGAGCGACGGCCACCAGTCGTTGCTCGACATCGATCCGGACGACCTGCACGCCCGAACGCCGACGTTCCTCGGTGATCCAGCGCTCGTCGAACGGGTCGAAGAGGCCCTCTCTGATGAGGCGGCCTAGCTTGCATACTGTTTGGCGGTCGTGTAGGCCTCCCGGACCCGTTTGAACTCGTCCTCATCGCCACCCTGGTCGGGATGGACATCCTTGACTTTCTGTCGATAGGCCGACTTCACCTCGTCGATCGGCGCACCGGCAGGTAATTCGAGCGTGGCGAACGCGCCACGAGCAGGATGGCTCGTCTGCTGGCTCGCCGATTGTGGCTCGGATGTCTCGAAGGGGAGGCGCGCACCGATTGACACGCCAGGGAGTTCGTGCTCGACGAGTATCGGAACGGTGTCGGTCTTCTCGATTCGGAAGTACGCTCGTGCGTCGAAGGTGATCGCGATGTCGCGCTGTGGCAAGTAGAACGCGACTGGCTGGCCCGCAACCGGGTGGTCTTCGGCGTAGGACTCGCCGATTTCGTCGAGATAGTCCCTGATCTCGACGCGCCGTCGTGACTCGGTGTCTCCGTACTGTTCGCGGGTCTCCTGGGCGGGAAAGAGCCGATGGGTCAAGACGAACAGCCCAGCGACACAGAGGCTACAGCCGACGCCGAGCGCCGTTCCGAGGACGAGCCAGTCGGGCAGGTCAGCGAACCACTCCATCACGTCGGCGACCGCTTAGGAATCAGTCCTCAAGAAAGGTTCGCTCGGGGCAATCCGTGCACTGTCGAGTGCGTTCGTCCTAGCCGATGTAGCGCAAGTCTTCTTCGGAGGGTGCGGCGTTGCCCTGTTCCATCTCCTGGATCTTCCGGACGACCTCTTCCATCTCCTCAGCGCGGTCTTCCAGGGAGCTGAAGTCGACCTCGAAGCCGATGACGCCCTGCAAGATTTCGAGGACTGCCTGGGCGCTCTTGGGATCGACCAGATAGCCCGACGTCTCACCCATCAGACAGGCTGCCGAGAGATCACGGCGCTCGCTCAGGCCGAGCAGCAGGCCGGAGACGCCGACGATCCCGCCGGCCGGTTCGTCCTCGCGGAACTCCACGCCTGCCTCTTCCAGTTCCTCGACGAAGGCTTCGGTCGTCGCCGCGCCGAGGACGTCGTACTCATCGATGAGTTCGCCTGTCGGGACGCCGCCGAGTGCGAACACGCGCTCGACGCCCAGGTCGACGGCGACGTCGAGGAACGTATCTGTGAGGCCGTAGTGGCCGGCGTTATCCTGTGCCTGATGGTCGCCAGTCAGCGTGACGATATCCTGGCCTGTCTCTGTTTCGACGGCGTGAAACTCCGCATGTGCCAGTTCGGCTGTTCCGTCTTCGACACTGACCTGTGGCGGAAAATGCTTCGAATAGACTCGACAGACGAGCTCGCTGTCCAGTTCTTCGAGGATGTGTTCGGCCGCGAGTTTGCCGACGTGGCCGACGCCGGGCAGCCCTTCGACCAGGACTGGATCCTCAAGATCCGGCTCGGCGAGTACGTCGATCTCGAATTCGTCCATACCCGCTATTCCCGGCGTCGCTCCTTAAGTGCCCTCCGGTACGAGCCGTACCGGTCTTCGGGTGAGAACGGAGCTGGCGCGCTGTTGACGGCCTCGGCTCCGCACTCGGGACAGGTCGAAGAAAGCGTGTACACCGGGCGTTCGTGGGCTGACTGCCACGCCGAGCACACCCGGATGTCGGATTTCATTCTTCGTCGGTGTTGCGCTCGCGATGATAGCGCGCGCTCCCGCCGTGGTCATCGACGACTGCAGCCGCGCGGTCTGCGGCCGTTTCGAGTTCGGCCTCGGCAGTCTTGTAGTCGGGAGCCTGCACCTTGATGCGGTACTCCGGCGACCCGACGTAGGTGACTTCGAGTTCGACCTCTTCGGGCACTGAGCCGTTGCCCTCGGCGGCCTGCAGGGCCTCTTTGAGCGTGTCGACGCCGTCACCGTCGAAGACCTGCAGGTCGACGTAGCCGCTAACCTTGACGTAGGGAACCGAGACGTTCTCGCGAGCCGTCTCGACGATCGCTTCGACCTCGTCGTCGTCGAGGTCGGTGTCTTCGAGCGCTTCGGCACCGTGGATGGCGGCCGCTTCGAAGCCGGCGTACATCGAGCCGAATTCGGCGAGGAGCTCGTTGCCGACGGCGGCGTACTTCTCGTCGGAGATGTCGTCGCCGAACGATTGCTCCATCCAGTTGTCGGCCTTGCGCTCGTTTTTCCACTCCTGGATCTTGTCCTTGCGCTGATGGTCGTTGACGTCTTTCAGCGAGAGGTCGATCTGCTGGGCGGACTCGTCGACGTCCAGCACTTTGGCGACGACGCGCTGATCGACGCTGACGTGGTCGCGGACGTTCTTGATCCAGCCGCTGGCGACCTCGCTGATGTGACAGAGGCCGCGCTTGTCCTCGTACTCCAGCAGGTCGACGAACACGCCGAAGTCCTCGATCTCGTCGATGCGCCCGACGACGAGTT
>Ga0207718_100349_pt1 | contig 47337 bp, 46 predicted proteins | sample A23M2SouthBayCA_FD_187749 | JGI IMG/M metagenome (GOLD analysis project Ga0207718, IMG submission 187749) | Aerobic enrichment media microbial communities from Eden Landing Ponds, California, USA - A23 M2 (SPAdes) | ecosystem: Environmental > Aquatic > Marine > Unclassified | place: Emeryville... | reverse complement strand
TGGTTCGAGAGAGCGCAGCTCTCTCGTCATCCCGAAAATCTTCGATTTTCGGAGACAGCGACCGCCAGCGGTCCGAGGGCTTTCAACCATCACTGATGACTGCGGTGCGGTCTGCGATCGCGGTTTCGTTCACAGTCACTCAACTCGAAACAGCTGTTACCTTCGCACATACATTGAACGGCCGTTTCAACCCAATCTGGGGCGAAACCGCTGTCCCGTGACCCAGTCTATAACGCACTCGTACAGGAATTTCACCTCACGCTTCACTCCGTCGGCCGGACGATCTTTTTCAGCCCCTCGGCGCTGGCCATCCGCTCGAACGCACCCGGAATGTCCGCCAGCCCGATCTCCTCGGTCACGAGCGCGTCGGCGTCGATCCGGCCCGTCCGCAGGAGCGTGACGGCACGCTCGAAGGACTCCTGGGTCAGCGCGAACGTCCCCCGGACGTCGACCTCGTCGAAGTAGATGTCGAACGGATTGATCTCCATCGACGCGTCCTGGGGAGGAACGCCGAATATCAGTGTGTTGCCGCCGCGAGCGGTCAGTTCGTGGGCCTGCTCGATCGTCTGGACCTTTCCGACGACCTCGATGCCGGCGTCGACGAGTCCCACTTCCTCGCGGATCGCCTCGACGGGATCCCCGTCGGCGGGATCGACGACGAGGTCGGCACCCATCTCGGCGGCCAGTTCGCGCCGGTCGGCGTCGAGTTCGGAGACGGCGATGGGTGCCGCACCGGCGTTGTGGAGCGTCTGGATCAGGAGCAGACCGATGGGGCCGGCGCCGATGACAGCGACGCTGTCGCCTTGGTCGATCCCGCTCCGGCGGACGCCGTGGACACAGCAGGCCAGCGGTTCGGCGAGTGCGGCCGTCCGGAAGGGCAAGTCGCCGACGTCTTCCAGGTTCGTCGCGGGAACGCGGACGTACTCGGCGAAGGCGCCGTCGATCACGGTCTGGCCCGCGCCGCCGATGGAGGTGTTGTTCTCACAGAGGTTCGTCTCACCGCGCTTGCACGCCGAGCACTCGTTACAGGGGACGACGGGGTTCATCGCGACGCGGTCGCCCGGCGCGAAGGTCGTGACCTCGTCGCCGACTTCGGCGACGGTTCCCGCGCTCTCGTGGCCCAGCACGACGGGAGTTTCGACGGCGAAGGAGCCGTGGTACATGTGGTAGTCGGTCATGCAGACGCCACAGGCCCCCACCTCGACGAGTACCTCGTCGGCGTTCGGTGTGGGTCGCTCGCGGTCCTGCACTTCCAGCGTCTCGATGTCGGTCAGCGCCGCGGCGCGCATCGGCGAGTCACCTCCGTAGTCAGTCGGGCGATTCGCGGTAGCTGGGCGGTGGATCTGCCGTGTGTCGATCGTGTCTGGGTCATTAGCTGAGTCCGGTAGGCCGCGGTCGAAGGGAGTTGGAATGTCGGGCGCGTCCAGACTGGGATTCGAGAGCGGCGAATAAAGCGGTTCGGTCGGGTATCGAGATAACAATAGGAGAGCGTCGTCCTCGACGCAGGCGGGTGAACGCACTTCGAAAAGACGAGCCAACGAGAGAATCCGGCGGAAAACCGGAGCGTTACTCGACGTAGGTGTACTTGCGTTCGCCCATGCGGCCCCAGCCGTCGAAGACGAACTCGTCGTCGGGGGTGGTGAGCTGGTCGACGTCGGAGTCGACGTCGTGATTGTGGGCGTCGTGGACGTCCTCGTACTCCTCGAAGGAGAGGTCGTACCGCTCGTCGATCTGTTCGTCGATGTTCATCGCGCCGATCTCCTCGGCCCACCCGGCGCGGATGGTCTCGGCGTGGAACTCCGCCTGGGCGCCCGAGCCGTACGAACCGACGAGCATCCGTTCACCGGTGAGGTTCTGTCCGTTTTCGAGGGCGTGTTTCATCCCCGCGACTCGGGCGACGTGGACCGATCCGGTGTACCAGTTGCCGACCTCCCGGGAGATGTCGAGGGTGGGGTCGATGACTTCGGCGTACCAGTCGCGGTAGGTCTCGGTCTCGGTGAGTTTGTCGGTGTACTCGGCGGCGGCGTCGCGGAAGGCCTCGTCGCTGTCGAACGCTTCGCGGCGGGGCTGGCGACCGATCTCCTCGGCGAGGGCGACCTCGATCTCGGTGTCGCGGCTGAAGTGGCGATAGGCGAGCGCGGCGGCCTTGCGCACCATCCCCGGGAACGGCGTGTGGAACGGGCCGAGGACGTAGTCGTCGGGGTGGATCTTGCCGACCTGGCTCTCGTAGTCCTCGATAGCCTCGCGCATCCGGGCGAGGTAGACCTGCACCGAGCGCTTGCCGTCGACGCTGGGGAACTGCTGCTGGGGCTTGAGAAAGTCCGTCTCGTCGGCGCTCCCGTAGCCCTGTTCCGTGGAGAGTTCGACGAGGTCGGGGTCCTCGGAGATGAGCATCGCGACGGCGCCGGCACCCTGCGTGGCCTCGCCGGGGTCGTCACGGGCGTACAGCGCCGTGTCGGTGGCGATCACTAGCGCCGAGCGACCGCGATTGCGTCCCGCCTTGATCCAGTTGTAGGCGTCGTCGAGGCTCTGCGTGCCGGAGATACAGGCGAACTTGCGCTCGCCCTTGTTCGCGTGGTGGAAGTCACCGTCGTAGACCTGTTCGAGACAGCCCGCGATGTACGTCGAGACGGGCTTGGAGTTGTCGAACGCCGACTCCGTCGCGACGTCGATCCGACCGATGTCTTCGGGTTCGAGTCCCTTCCGATCCAGCAGTCGACGGGCGGCGTTGGCCCCCATCGTGACGATGTCCTCGTAGGAGTCCGGGAAGGAACTCGCGTACAGCCCCAGGCCCTTGGTGTACTTGCCCGGGTCTTCGCCCTGTGCCGGCGCGAACGTCTCCGCCAGGTCGAGTCTGAGCTTCCCCGTCCAGATCTCGATACCGTCGATCCCGACCGTCATACTCTGGTCCTTCCCCGACCACCCATAAGGGTCTGTCGACTGCCCTATCGACGTTCGTCGAAGTGCGGTTCGTGACGGTGGCGTAGCCGCGGGCGGCCCTGGCCCCGAGCGGTCACGTGCCGTCGTCGGCGTCGGCCGACCGGGGGAGCAACACCGTCTCGGGGACCGCCTCTCGCCCGAACTCCGGCCCGGACCACTCCAGGTCGAGCGCCTCGCCCCCGCCCTGTTCGTAGTAGGTGACGGTGATGTCGTGGGTGCCCGCCGCGAGTTGCACGTCCCCGCTCTCCGTCTCGGGCGGGTGGTCGCCCCCGTTGGCGACGACGCGCCCGTCGTCGACGTACACCTCGCTCCCGTCGTCGGAGTTCGCGTAGAACGTGTACGTGCCGTCCGACGGGACCGTTATCGTCGCGGTGTACCGGTACGCGAAGTCGTCGGCCCGCTCGCCCAGTCCGAGCGCGACGGCGTCGGCCCGTCCCGTCGACTCGGGGGACAGCGACGCGAAATCGGGCATGTAAGACCCGCCCCCAGAGAACTCCCCCTCGTAGTACTCGTAGGAAACGCCGCCGACCGTCAGCGACGACTGCTGGCCGTTCGCGCCGTCGTTCCCGTCGGCGTCACTCGCCGTCACGAGCGCCGCGGTGTAGGAACCGGGTTCGGCGACGGCCTCGGTCGCCGTGTAGGTGTACCCCCCGCCGCCGGTGGACTCGGTGAAGTCGGTCGCGTCCAGCGTCACGACGGTCCCGTCGCCCGCCCGACTCAGTTCGACGCCGATGCCCGACAGCCGTTCGTCGGACTCGACAGAGACCGACACCCCGTCGTGGTTGCGCTCGCTGGCCGCGAACGACGTGACCGTCGGCGCCGCTCCCCTGACGGCCTCGCTCGTCCCCACGCGTTCGACCAGCAACGCACTGATCTTGGGGTTCTCGTCCACCTCCGACAGGGCCACGTCGAGCATCCCGTCCGTGACCGTCACCGTCGTCGTCACGTCGTAGGCGACGAACTCGCCGCCCGCCGCCTCCCAGACGTCCAGGTCGGAGACGACCTCGCTCCCCTCGACGCCGACGTCGAAGACGCGCTGGTCGGCGCCGTCGAAGTAGATCTCGGCGAACCGCAGCGTCACGCGGTACTCCCCGTCGCCGAGGGCGAGCGCGTAGTCGAGGTCACCCGACCCCGGCGCGTAACACTCGGTCTGGTAGAGCGCGTCGTCGTCAGTCCCGGCGACCGACTGGTAGTCCTCGTAGCGGTTCGCGTCACTGCCCACGGGGTCTGCACACGAGACGTCGCCCGCGTACTCGACCCCGCTCGACGCGGTGTACGAACCGCCGCCCGCGTTGACGGCGTAGGCGACCGTGGACTCGACCGTCACGCTCCGTGTCGTGCTCGCGGTCTGACCCTCGTCGTCGGTCACCGTGAGTTCGACCCGGTAGGTCCCCGCTTCCTCGAAGGTGTGAGTCGGCTGCTGGCCGCTCGCGTCCGCCGACCCGTCGCCGTCGAAGTCCCAGCTATAGCTCCGGATACTGCCGCCGTCGGGGTCGCTCGAACCCGACCCGTCGAAGTCGACCTGCTCGCCCACGTCGGGCGACGACGGCGCGTAGCTGAACGCCGCAGAGGGCTGCCGGGGGACCGGCGTGGGTGTCGCTGTTGGCGTTGGTGCTGGCGTCGGAGTGGACGTCGCTGTTGGGGTGGCAGTGGGCGTGGCCGTCCCAGTAGTCGTCGGGGTCGACGTGGGTGACGCAGTCGGCGTCGGAGCGGGGGTCGGTGTGGGCGTCGGAGACGAGGGCGGCACCGGCGTCGCGCCGGGAATCGTCACGCGGTCCTCGAACAGAACGGAGTTCGACGGGTGGTGGACCACTTCCACGACCAGGTCCCCGGGGGAAAAGCCGTGTACCCACTGGATTCGGTCACCGGGCGTGAGTCGCGCGTCGCCGTCGCCGGTGTCTGCCGGCGTTGGCGTGAACGGCTCCACTGTCCCGCTGCGGCCGCGTTCGTAGAGCACCGTCAGCGCCGAGAGTTCGAGCGTGTCGCCTCCGTTGTGCGTCAGGAGCGCGTCGCTCGTATTGGCGTCGAGGACGAAGTCCGTCGTCGGTCCGTCCTCACCGCCGCTGGACTGAGCGATGACGACAGCACCCACGAGCAGTGTGGCTATCACGACGACGCCGGTCAGGAGCGTGACGCCGACGAGTTCCGACTGGGCGCGGCTTTCGAGTCCCCGAGGACGATCGACCGCACCCTTCGACAGTCGACAGGTGCCTCTCCTGTCCGTGAGTTCGTCCGAAACGGACTGTTTGCTGTGATGCCACACGGCTATTCAGGTACGGTGGGGTCGATCGTTTTCGTCGAGCCATCAGAGAATTCGATAGTTACGTCTACCGTTCGACCGCGCATGTTCACTCTGTCGCCGCTGTTCCCAGACCCTTGCTCTGTGAAAAAGCCCAGTGTGATAGTTGCATCGTCACCGCTCGCTACCGAGACGGTGCTGGACAGTCCGACCGCGGTGCCGAGCGTGTATTCGCTGTTCCCAGTGTCACCAGCCTCGTAATAACCGCTCGATGATGACGAGCTCACGAATATCTCGCGGCTCCCAGGGCCGGATCCGCCGTTCATCTCGTGGAGGATACCGGGCGGAGCCGAGTCGGTCGAGACAGTGATCCCGGTGACTACCACCTCGTCGCCCCCGGTATTGCTGACGCTGAACTGCATGCCGGAGTTGCCCCAGAACGTGCTCGCGTCGTCGTTCGAGGAGACCTGGCTGGCCGCCGGTGACGCGGTCGTCGTCGAAAGACTCCGACTGTCGGAGTTCCCGTCCTCGTCGTAGACCGTTCCGGTGATGGTGTACGTTTCGCCAGCCTGAACCGCTCCCGCGATGACGATCGCGGGCTGCTGTGCCTGGTACTGCGCCGGACCGATGTCGGAGACCGTCTCGGTCGCGACGACGTTGCCGTTACTATCGGTCACCTCGTACTCGATTCTGTCGAGGTCGTCGTCGTTGTCGCTGTCCTGCACGTTTACGTGTTCGAGCCTGAACTCGTCGGCACTCGCGTCCGCGGTGAAGCCCGCGAAGTTGTCGAACTGTATCGCAGTCGGGTCGTTGCCCGCGTAGTCGTGGATGTCCGAGAGGTCGCTCCCGACACCGTTCTCGCCGCCGTTGTTGCCGTCGAGGCCGACCGCGTCGTCGACGGTCGCGGTGTAGGTGCCGCTGCCGTCGTCGTAGGCCTGCGTCGTCGCTAGCGTGTACGTGTAGGTCCCATCACCGTGGTCCGTCTCGGTGAAGTCGTCACCGTCGAACTCCTGCCAGTCCACGCCCGAGTTCGGCCCGTCGACGCTGACGGCGATGTCAGCCGGGTCGGTGCCCAGTTGTTTGTCAGTGTCGAACGAGAACCGAAGGTTCCCACTCCCGTCGTTCGCGAGTGTGACCGCCGACACCGACGGCGCCGCCGGCATGTCGGTGAAGGTTATGTTGCGGGTGTCGCTCGCCCCGCCGCTGACCGCGTAGACCCTGACGGTACCGTTCGCTTGCGCGGTCAGTTGGGTCGTCACCTCACCGTCTCCATCGGTGACCCCCTCGCCTGGGGAGAGCGTCGCGACGGTGCTGTTGTTGACTGCGAAGTCGACGCTCGCCCCCTCGACGCTCTGCTTGTTCGAGAGCGTACGGTCCTCGACGAGCGCCTGCATGCTGATGGTGGCTCCATCCGCTGTGACGTTTCGACTCCGGTCGTCCGGAGGCGATTGCCACTCGACGATATACGGTGCGCTCCCCCCGCTGACCGTCGCGTCGTCGACCTCTGTGTTCTGGATCGTCACACCCAGCGCGACGTCCTCGGGAGAACTGGCGTCGAAAGGACCCGAACGGTCGGGGTAGCTGAACTGGACCGCCGTAACCGTTTCGCTCCCGACCGGCGGCGCCCGGTAGCGGAACGTCGCGCGGCCGTTTCCGTCGGTCGTCACGTTCCCGTCGAGGAGATGTCCCAGCAGCGCCTCGCCGGCCACGTTCACGCCCGAGACGGGATTGTTGTAGGCGTCCCGCACCTCGACGACCAGTGTCTGGGCCCCTTCTTCTGGGACAGCCGTCTCGTTGGCCGTCACGCGGGTCATGTACGCTGGGTCGGTCCCCCCGACTCCCGTACCGATCCCCGCTTTCGCCAGCCGAAGCGTGTAGTTCTCGCCCGGTGTCAGTTCGACTACGAGCGTGTTGAACGACGAGCCATTGACGACGTCGAAGTCCTCGACGTAGCCGTTGTCCACCTGGTCGGCCAAGAGTTCTTCCCAGACCGGCCGCTCGAAGCGCGTCGGGAGTTCGATCCGGACCGGCGAGTCGGTCCTGTTGGTCACCGTGACCGTCCGCGTCGAGGCGCTGACCGGGCGCACGTCGACCGAAGCCGTCCCCGAACGGGTGGTGTCGAGCGACCCGTTCAGCGCGACGAGCGTTATCTGGCGTCCCTCGATGAACGCCTGCCCCGCGAGCGGGACTGTTCCCGGGCGAAAGTCGTTGACCAGCGCGGAGTGTTCGTAAACTGTCGTCGGCGCGCCGCCGTAGAGATTGTAGTTCGGCTGGTAGACCAGCGCACCCGTCGGATACCGCCGCGTGTCCATTCCTGTCCAGTAGTCGCCGGTCTCGCCAGTCGCGTTAGCGTTGATCACCTCGAAGGCGACGGTCGAGTCGCTGGTCCCGGCGGTCCGAAGTGACCCGCTCGGGGGCCCCGGGTTCACCGCGATGACCCGCGCGGGATAGCGCGTCCCGAGTTGCACCGACACCGACCGCGTCGACGCGTCGCCGGTCGCCGACGCCAGCGCGTTGCGCAGGTCCTGCATGTCGTTCTGGACAGTCTGGCTGTGAGAGAACTCGATCCGCTCGTTTTGCTGGGGGACGACGAAGGCCTGATAGCCCGCGAGCGCGACGATCAGCGCGCCGAACAGCAGGACTGCGCCGATCTGTATCGATTGCCCGCGGTCGTCACCCCAGTGCATCTGTCCACTATTCCCTCTCGTCGCCCAAATACCTGTGTCCCCGATTTTCCGCCGTGATAATTAACGCTCGCTTCGCTCGCGTTCTGGTGGATGTGCAGGCCACGTTCGGCCAGCGAGCAGGCTCGCTGCCCTCGTAGTCGGTTGTCGGGATAGCCACCGATATCGACGCTTCAGCTCTGACCCAACAGATCTCGGCAGTGTACCAGCGAGACACCGAGCCGACAGTCAACAGCGACACAGCGTGCGACCGGTTCGACGACACACGCTGGAAGCCAGGAAAAGCCGCGTCGAGAGAGGTCGCTTACTCGTCGTCGTCTTCTTCGACGACTTCGGGGTCGCGCATCGCGTTCTGGAGGCTGTCGAGGCCGTTGACCCACTGGACGGTGAGTCCGGGGTCCATGTCCTCGGCGATGGCCGGGTCGAACTCGTGGCCGTCGATGACGAGCGTGCCCGCCTGGACACAGTAAGAGAGCGCGGCATCGAGGTCCTCGCCCGCTTCGGCGTCGACCGCCGCGCCGACGTACTCCCCGAAGGTGCCTTCGTCGACGACGCCGCCGACGATGTACTCCTCGGCCGCGTAGAAGACACAGACCAGCGACGTCTGGACGCTGTCGACGAGCATCAACCGCTCCTCGTCGTCGAACTCGGGTTCGGCGAGGACCACCTCGCGCATGTCCTCGAGTTCCGACAGCGCCGCGTTCTCGTCGAGTTCACCGTCGTCGAAGTCGGTGATGACCTTCGCGACCGCGATGGCGGTGTCGTCTTGCATGTTCCACAGGAGCTGGGCGGAGTCGTCGTCCTCGGGGTCGACGCTCTCTTCGCCGATCCTGTCGAGCCAGTTCTGCCAGCGGTCGGGTGTGTAGTACTCCCCCGGCTGATTGCTCATACCACTCGGTTCGTCGCTCGGGGGATATGACTTTCGCCACGACCTTTTTTCGTCGGGGGGTGTCCTCGCGCGCCGGAGACGCGCTGCGGGCACCCCCGCTCGAAAAAAGCTCGGACAAAAAAGGCCGCCTCCGGGGGCTTCGCCCCGCTCCGGCGGGGAACCGCGCTCGCTTCGTCCTCGTGAGCGAAGCGAACGAGGGCTCGGAAGTGCTCGCTCTTCCGGCGCTCGCGCGGACGTTTGTTCTCGGACCAGTGACTACTGATCACTGACTACTGATCACTGACTACTGACTGGACCGCAGATCGTGGCTGATAGCCCGTTCGTCACTCCTCGTCGAACTCGGCGTAGTGGCGTATCAGCCCGCATTCGGGACACATGACGGTCGTCACCTCCTTGCGCTCGTTCATGCCGAGTTTCCCGAGCAAGCCAGTGCGTTTCTCGTCGGTGTTGACGTAAGGGTTCCACGCGTCGGCCATACCGAACTTCACTTCTTCCATCGTCACACCACAATCGGGACAGCGGTGGTACACGCCGCCCCGTTCTCTCTCTGTCGGGAAGAAACCAGTCAGTCGACCACCCGTTCGCGTTCAATCGGCGAGCGTCGACTCGGTGTCGATACCGTACACGTCGGTGGGCGTCTCGACGTGAGCGATGCGGATGGCCTCCTCGTGGCCCTCCTGGAGGAGCCAGCGCACACGCCGTGGGACCGTCTTGGGTCCCAGCACCGCTCCCGGTCGGTCGGGGTCGTCGATGAAGTCCGTCTCCATCATGAACGGCACGCCGTCCTCCTCGGCGAGTTCGACCGCCAGCTCCAGGTCCTCCTTGTTCGAGATGACACTTTTGGTCGGGCCGGCGAGTCGCCCGCCCGAGTAGTGTTTGACGACTCGTGTCGCGGGGAGGCCGCGTTCCTCGGCCCACTCGGTGACCTCGGTGAGGTCCTCGCCCCCCTCGGCGTGGAGCTGGATAGCACAGTCCGTCTCCGTCGCGAGCGAAAAACCGTGTTTCATCACGTCGTTCGACGCGTCCCAGACGGCGTCAGAGACCTCGTAGTGAGGGCGCCCGGACTTGAGCGCGAGCGCCGTTCCGTCCTCGACGTATTCGGCCGCGACGTCGAGACCGGTCTGCATCAGGTCACGCGCCCCGTCGGGGTCGTGACCGGCGTCGACGAGCTGGCTGACGAGTCCGGGGTGGACGCCCAGGACCGGCCAGGCACGGCCTGGAAGCACCTCCGAAGCCTCGGTGACGATACCGACGGTCAACTCGAACACCTCGCGGAAGTCCTCGGGGTCCTCGGGAAGGTCGTCCAGCAGGTGCCAGGAGGGCTTGTTGACGACGAGGAGGTGCGTGCCGCCCTGGGCGGCGAACTCGGCGGCGGCCTCGACGCCACGACCGTACAGCGGGTCGAGATGCATGTGGTCGTCCAGTACCGGCGTGTCCAGGTCCCCGTCCATGGTCGCCCGTCGGAGGGCGCCGCGCAAAAGCGATCCGGACGAGGCGACGGCGTCGGCAGCCGCCGGGTTCTCCCACGTTTCGATCGACGTAAAAACCGCACGATAACTGCCGAAACAGTCGATTCAGGAGAGATGTCACACGAAATTGGGTCGGAAATCGGGAAACCCTCTTTGAGTGTTCGGCCGACAAGTCACCTGGGTACATGACACCAGGGTACACGACACTTGCAGACGCCACCTCGGAGGGTGACGATGACGAGCTGTGACCACTGCGGCGCGCACGTCTCCGACCGGTTCGCCCGCGTCTTCGCCGACCAGACGGGGCTCCTGCACGCCTGTCCGAGCTGTACCGCAAACGCCGGGATCGCCGAGGTCGCTCGCCAGCGCGCGAGCGAGTGACCGACCTCGGCGGTGACTGGGACGTTCAGACGCGGCTGGCCGCCGCCGCGAGGTTGGCTGCCAGTCCGACCAGCACGAGGAGCACGCTGACGCCGATGTTCGCGGTGGTACTGCCGAACAGGTCTGGCAACAATCCCGCTTCTATCGCGACCGGGGTGACCGAACCGACGGTGACCAGTACGAGGCCGACCAGTCCGAGGAGGAGGTTTCCGACCGTCCCGAACCGACCGCTCTCCTCGCTGGTGGTGTAGCCGTCCATCGCCGAGTAGACCGCGTCCTGGACGGTGCTCGACAGTGACTCCTCGACGTCGCCGACCTGGTCCTGTACGTACCGTTCTAGCGTCGCTTCTTGCCTGTCGAGTTCGCTCTCGCGCTCGTCGAGGGCCTGTTCCCGCTCCTGTATCGCCGCCCGTCGGTCGGCCAGGTCCTGCTCGGCCTCCTCGATAGCCGCCTCGCGCCGGTCGAGTTCGTCTTCGTGGTCGACCAGTTCCTCGCGGCGCTCGCGCAGACGCTCCTCGCGCTCGTCCAGCGCCTCGGTTCGTTCGCCCAGGTCGTCGGCGCGCTTGTCCAGTCCCTCCTCGCGCTGGTTGATCCGCTCTTCCAGGCGGTCGAGTTCGGCCGCACGCTCTGTGAGTTCGGCCTCTCGCTCGGCGAGCGTCTCGTCGCGGACGGACGTCCCCCCGCCTGCCTCGACGGGGTCGGCCGTCTCCTGGACCGCGTCCGGGTCCCCCTCTGTCACGTCGCCATCACCCTCCCCCGGGTCGTCGGCTGGTGGCGTGGTATCGTCGCTCATACATGTGTTCCCTCTGGTGGGTCCGTATTGAAAGTTTCCAGCGTTCACGGGTCGGTCGATCGCCGGACCCCCGGCGAGTAGCGGCCGGCTCACCCACCCTCTCCGGCCGGGTTCCGCGGCCAGACGCCACAGAGGTTGCCCGTGACGTACACCTCGTTGTCACCGGTCGTCTCGACCCCGACGCCGATACGCGTGACGTTCCGGTAGGAGAGTCGGTCGCGGAACGTCGGGTTACTCGTCCACGTCTCGACGACGTCCCTGGCGACGGCCGTCTCGTCTTCGTTGTAGTCGACGCGTCCGTTCTCTGTCGTGTAGGTCCGCCCGACGTAGGTCTGTGCGAGCACCTCCAGTCGGTTGCGGTCGGGCGTGACCGTGTAGTCGTGGTTGTCCCGTTTGAACCGGCAGTTCCAGTAGAGGTCGAACTCGTGGTAGCGGTCGGCACTGGTGCGGTTGTCGATGGTGTGTGTGACCTCGCCCGCGTCTGCCATCGCGACGCTGTGACTCCGTGCCATCGCGTTCAGGTCGCCAACCAGGCGCCCCTCGGGCAGCGCGAACGGCGACAGTCCCTGCTCCTCGCGCCACTCGTCGACCAGCCGCCGGATCTCGGATTCGATCTCTGCGACCTCGAAGCGCCGAACCAGCATCGGCGTTCGCGTCGCGGGCGGCGTCGCCGTCGGACTCGCAGTCGATCCCGGCGAGACAGTCGACGTCGGAACGCTCGTCGGCGACGGCGGCGCTGTCGTGACGGTCCCGGTCCGAGTCAGCGTCCCCGTCGACGCGGTCGTCTGTGCCACAGTGCCTGTCGGTGTGACGGCGGCCGTCGCGGCCGGCGCCGGTTCGGGCGTCGGCGTCGACTGGCCCGAGACCGGACTCGCGTCGCCAGCCGTCCCGCCGACGTTGCCAGCGACCGCGAACCCGATTCCGGTACCCACGAGAAACACCAGCACGACAGACCCGACCAGTACCCGACCGTCGACCCGGAGCATACCAGGCGGTTCCCGTCAGTCCACGTAAAGACTCGCCCCCGGTTATCACGCACGAAACCACGAGGGACGACGAGTTACAGGTTCTCGACGAGGCGGGCGGCGATGCGCTGGGCGCCCAGCGACGGTGAGAGGTCCGGGGCGTCCGCCGCAGTCGCCTCTACCTCGCGGTCGAGTTCGTCGCTGACGCGCTCCTCGAACTGGTCGACGATGCCGGGGATGCAGGCCATCCCGCCCGTCAGAACGATCGGCCGGTCGAGCGCGAGCTGGTAGACTTTCATGTAGTCGTTCGCGAGTTCCGGCAGGAACGTGTTACAGAACTCCTGGACCGCGTCGTCGAGATACTCGTTGCAGGCGTCCACGACGCTGCGCTCGATGGTGAACTCGTGCGAGCCACCGCCGGGCTGCTGGATGATATCGGTAAAGGCCTCGAAGTCGTCGAAGTCGGCGTGTTCTTCCTTGTACTCGCGGGCGGTCTGGGTGTCGATGTTGACTCGGCCCTGGGTCTCCTCTTCGACGTAGTTCGCGATCATCCGGTCGACCTCGTTGCCGGTGACGGCGCCCGTCGTGAAGGGAGCGAGTTGTTCGCCGCGGCGGTAGGCCGAGGCCTCCAGGTTGGTCGACCCCATGTTGACGGCCACGAAGATGTCGTCGATCGCTTCGAGGTCGTCGCCCGCAGCCGGGATCGCCCCACAGAGTGACTCGGGGTAACTCTCGACCAGCGCCTCACCGATCGAGGAACTCTCGATGACGTCCTGCAGGTTCTCGAGCCCCTCGGGGTTGTCGATCGTCGGGATAGCGTAGACGACACCGCTGTTTTCCGGGATGTCGTTGGCGTCGATGACCTCCTCGAAGAACGTCTTCGTGAGCTCCGCCCGGTCCTCGTCTTCCGGGAGGCCCGAACGGAGCATGAACTGCACTCTGTCGGGGTACTCTCGGGCGGCCTCCTCACCGAAGAGGACTTTCTCCTCGCCAGTGAGGGCGTCCTCGTAGGTGGCCAGGCAGGTCAGCGTCCGGACCGTCTCCACGTCGTCCCCGTCCGGGTACGCGATGACTGTTCGCGTGCTACCGAGCTTGACACCGATGGGCACCGGCTCGTCGTCGCTCATGGCCTCGGATCCTCGGCCACCCCCGATAAAGTTACCGCGCAGATTATCGTTTCTGTAAATACACACAGTATCGGAAAATACCAGACACAGCGGTCACGGTCCGGATCCACGAACCAGGGCGCCCCGCTGTCACTCGGCCCCTCGCCCCCGCTGTGACAGTTCCGATGGGCTTATGTGCGGCTCGTCAGTAGGATTCTACTAACAGCACTGTTGGTATGATACGGAAAGGTCCCCGAGACGCAGGGAGGCAGAGTCGATGGTAGGTATCCGAGACGTCGCAGACCGGATCGTCGACCACAGACGGCTGGTCGTGGTCGGGCTGCTGGTGTTGATCGCAGCGGTCGGTGTCGGTGCCGCGCAGGTCGAGGAGTCCTCGTCGTTCTCGCAGTTCGAGACTGATTCGACGGAGGCCGAGAAACTGGAGTACATCGAGTCGAACTTCGGCACGAGTTCGAACACCACGACCGCCCAGGTGATCGTTCGGGGCGAGAACGTCCTCTCGCAGCCGGCGTTGCTCGACCAGTTGCAGTTCCAGCGGACGCTGACCGAAAACGAGACGGTCAACCGGACACTCTCGACCGAACAGCGACCCGCAGGTATCGCGACGGTCGTCGCCACGGCCGCGATACGCGAAGAACAGGCCGCGAACCTCACACGACGCGGCGCTGCGCTCCAGGCCGAACGAGCTCGACTCAACGAGACGGGCGCGGCGCTGAGCGACGCCCTGAACCGGACGCGCCGACTCGAACACAGCTACACGGAACTCAATCGCTCGGCCGCACGCGGTGAGATCGACAATCAGACGTACCGCGAGCGGGCGGCCGCTATCGAGCGCAACCTCACGGCCACCCGCGAGGGGGCGACCGCGAACCTCTCCGCCCAGAGCACGGCGACGTTCGGCGACCTGTTCACACAGACGCGGGACCTCCAGTCACGCCTCGATTCGCTGAACGCCTCCTACGCGCAGGGCGAGATCAACCAGTCGACCTACAGCCAGCGCGCCGGCGAGATACAACAGGGCTTTGGCGAGACCTACGCGGGCATCGAGCAGGTGCTCGCGCCCCAGGCCCAGGCACTTCAGGAGCGCGCCGAGACACTGCAGGCCGACCAGACGACGCTCCAGGAGCGTGTCGAGAACGGGTCGACGCCGCCGATCGAAGCGCAGATCGACCAGCTCGAGTCGATGAACGCGTCGGCGGTCGAGGGAACCGTCGGGGACGTGCTGAGCGAGGGGAGCGGGAGTGGTGCGTTCGCACTGATGCCGACGGGCTACGAACCCGGGTCGACGAGCGCCGAGGCGACGATGATCGTCTTGACCCAGACGACCCGTACCGAGACCGCCCAGGGCTCGGCCAGCGCGCGCATCCAGGAATCCCAGATCGCGGTCCAGGAGATCGCCCGCGCGGAACTCGACGGTGAGGGACTGGTCTTCGGCGCCGGGATCATCGCCGACGAGATGAGCCGCTCGATGCAGGATAGTCTCGTCGTCGTCGGCCCCATCGCCATCCTGTTCGTCTTGCTGGTGTTGACCGTCGCCTACCGCGACGTGATCGACATCCTGCTCGGCATCTCGGGTATCGGACTCGTCCTGGCGATCGCCTTCGGCTTCATGGGGTGGTTCGGCGTCGCTTTCAACCAGCTGTTCGTCGCCATCCCCGTCCTCCTCATCGGACTGTCTATCGACTACGCGATACACGTCTTCATGCGCCATCGTGAAGAGCGCACACCGCTGGAGACACTCGCCGACGGTGGCGATAGCCCGCCCCTGGACAGCGACGCCAGTGACAGCGATACCAGCGACGCGACGCCCGCGGGCTCGATGCGGACGGCGTTAGCAGGTGTGGGGGCCGCACTGATCCTCGTCACCGCGACGACGGTCATCGGCTTCCTCTCGAATCTGACGAGCCCCGTCGGACCGATCCGCGAGTTCGGCCTCGTGAGCGCCGCAGGGATCGTCGGCGCGCTGGTAGTCTTCGGCGCGCTCGTCCCCGCGGTGAAAGTCGAAATCGACGAACTGCTCGAAGGGTACGGCTTCGACCGGCGCAAGGCCGCCTTCGGCACCGGTGGTGGTCGGTTCGGCCAGTTGCTCGAAGTCGGGTCGACCGTCGCGCGCCGGGCGCCCGCCGCGGTCATCGTCCTGACGCTGTTGGTGAGTGCCGCCGGCGCCTACGGCGCGACGCAGGTCGACACGTCATTCTCCAACGAGGACTTCATTGCGGAGGAGCCACCCGAGTGGATGGACTCGCTTCCAGAGGAGATGCGACCTGGCGAGTACTCCATGCGGGCCACCTTCGAGTACGTCAACGACAACTTCCTCCGCGAGGACTCGACCGCCGAATTCCTCTACGAGGGTGACGTCGCGACCGCCGACGCGCTCGACCGGGTCGACCGAACTCGCGCCGGCGTCGCCGACAAGTCCGTGACCGTCACGCTCTCGAACGGTGACCCCGACATCCGGAGTCCGCTGACGGTCATGTCGGCAGTCGCGGCGACCAACGAGACGTTCAACGCGACGTTCGCTGCCGCCGATACGGACGGCGACGGCGTCCCCGACCGGAACGTCGCGGCCGTCTACGACTCACTGTTCGAGACGGCACCGGAGCAAGCGAGTGCAGTCATCGACCGCGAGAACGGCGACTACCGCGCGCTCCGCCTCACGGCGTCGATCCGTGGCGGTGCCTCGGGTGAGGCGATCACGAACCAGCTAGACGACGTCGAGAGAAGCGTCGAGCGCGGGACGGGGAGCGACCTGACGATCACCGCGACGGGTACGCCCATCGTCAACAAGATCGTCCAGGACGACCTGCTCCAGACGGTCGTCGAGAGTCTCGTCATCACGCTCGTCGCCTCGTTTATCTTCCTGATGGTCGTCTACCGACTCATCGAGGACAGCGCGACGCTCGGACTCGTGACGCTCCTACCGGTCGTCTTCAACGTCTCGTGGATCCTCGGGACGATGTACCTCCTGGAGATCCCGTTCAACGTCCTGACGGGGATGATCACGAGCCTGACCATCGGGCTCGGGGTCGCCTACAGCATCCACATCAGCGAGCGCTACAGCCTCGAACTCGATAGACAGGGGTCGGCGTTCCCGGCGATGCGGACCGCCGTGACGGGCACTGGCGGTGCACTCCTGGGGAGCGCCGCCACGACCGTCGGCGGGTTCGGCGTCCTCGTCTTCGCCATCCTGCCGCCGCTCCAGCAGTTCGGCTTCATCACCGGGCTGACCATCGTCTACGCCTTCTTCGCGAGCGTGTTCGTCCTCCCGAGTCTGCTCGTGGTCTGGACGCGCTATCTCGGTCCCGACGACGCGTTCGGCCCCGCAGACGAGCCCGACACCCCGGACGACGGTTCGACGCCGGCTGACGGGGTTCGAGACCCCGCTGCTGGCGGAGTCACAGATACGCCAGCCGCCACCAGCGAGGTGTCCGAGAGCTCACACGGTTCCGCCACCGACGGAGACGCTGTCGTCACGAACGGGGCACCTGCGGCCGCCCCGTCGACGGCGGACGCGACCGGACGCGACACCGCGGTCGCCGGGGCACCGGCGCCGACGCCCCGTCCGCGGACGAACGGCCACGGGCGACTGTTCGCGACCCGCTCGGTCGACCCGTCGCGGGTCCGGCCCGGCGACACCGTCTCGGTGACCGTGACGCTCCCCAGTGCCGGCGGACGGGTCGTCGTCGACGAGTCGCCACCGGGCACGGACGCGCGGATCGAGTCGGTCACGCCCGACCCGGTCGAGGCCGTCGCCACCGCCGACGGAGTCTACACCGTCTGGGACCTCGAAGAGGTCGGGACCGCCACCGTCGAGTACGAGACGACTGTCCCGGCGGACGTGGGGGACGGAGAGACACTCGCGTTCGCCGGAGAGGCGCTGTTCCCCGACCACGTCGTCGACGTCGCCGGCGTCGGCGGCGTGACGGTCACGACCGACGTCGCGGGCAGCATCTTCGCCGACGGCAGCGTCTCGGACCAGGACCTGGCCGACGCGGGCCACCACCTCGGGGCCGGAACGCTCTCGGCCGCGGAGTTCGAGCGCGCCTACCACGCGTGGCTCGACGACCACGCCTCGGCGACCACCCCCGAGGAGGCCGACGATGACTGAACGGGAGGTGTTCGACCGTGTCTGACGGTGGTTCAGGAGCGGGTGGCGGCGACGACGCTATCAGCGCGGACGCGGCCGCGGAGTCACTCCAGCGACTGGGGCTCTCCCAGTACGAGGCGAAGGTGTTCATCGCGCTGACCCGACTCGGGACCGGCACGGCACGGGACGTCGACCGGATGACCGACGTGCCCCGCTCGCAGGTCTACGGGGCGGCCGACGACCTCGAAGCGCGGGGGCTGGTCGACGTCCAGCAGTCCAACCCCAAGCAGTACCGCGCCGTGAGCCTGGAGGAAGCCCGCGAGACGCTGCGCGACCGCTTCGAGGCCGAACAGGACCGCGCCTTCGAGTTCCTCGAAACCGCTCGCGAGGGTGCCGACCACCGCGACGAACACCAGGAGGGCGTCTGGACGGTCCACGGTCGGGACAACGTCTCCACTCGAGTCGAACAGATCGTCACCGAGGCCGACAGGCGAGTCCTGTACGGGTCGCCGGCGAACCTGCTCGACGAGGCGGTCGCCGACGCGCTACGCGACCGGGCGACCGACATCGAAGTCTACGTGTTCAGCGGAGACAGTGACATGGAGGCCCGCTTCGCCGACAGTGCGGTCCACGTTGTTCAGTTCCCGGAACCGATGGACGCCGACCGCGACACGCACGGCCGACTCGTCGCCGCCGACGGCCGGACGATCCTGTTGAGCGTGCTTGGCGGCGAGGAACTCCCCGGCGTGCGCAAGGAGACCGCCATCTGGAGTTCCGATACGGGCTTTGCGACGGTGCTCCTCGAGTTGCTGGGCAGTCACCTCGGCGATACTGTCGGGACAAAACTGTAACAACGACCGAAAACCCCGGGATTCGGTCCTTATTGCATCGCCGCGAGTTTGGCGACGTAGACGAGACTCAACATGTGGTCGTCGACGTCTAACTCTGTGGTCTCTGTGGCGGCCTCGTCGCCGATTCCGAGGAGATAGTCGTCGAGCTGTGAGGCGACGTCCTCGTCGACCCACTCGATGGACTCGTAGTAGTGGATGGCGTCGGTCGCGCCCTGATAGCCCGAGTGCATCAACAGAAATTCCAGCCACTCGAAGACGACGAACTCGGCGGCGTAGGTGTCGGGGATCCGCTCCAGATACGGTTTCTCCATCCCGTCGCCGGCACCGACGAGCGGAAGCAACTCCCGATACAGCCCCGACCGCAACGAGTCGGGCGCCGCCGGGCCGTCCTCGTCGAGTGGCCCCCACTCCACTTCGGTCGGGTCCTCGGGCGGGAGGTCCTCGTCGCCGCGCTTGCGTGCCATCTCCCGCAGTTCGTTCAGGTCGTAGTCCCGGGGGTTGATTGTCATTCGTTGATCTCATATTCGTCCCCTCCGTGTTAAATCTTCCACCCGGTCGGACGCCCGTCTGACGGCGTCTGTGCCCCGATCCGGCCACACTCCCGTGATCTCCAGGGGAAGGGGTGGTCCACAGCGGCCCCAGGGAACGCCGGCGTGTTCCCGCTTTCAGGTTTGATAGCCCGGAGCGTATTTTTATTAGCGGGAGCACCGGAGAGGGAACAACGTGGCGACGAGACCGGAACCCGACGTGGCAGCACGGGTCTGTGTGACCAACGCGAAAGGCGGGACTGGCAAGACGACGGTGGCGATAAACGTCGCCGGCGCCTTGAACCGTCGCGGTCACGACGTGTTGCTGGTCGACCTCGACCCACAGGGCAACGCGACCGAGGGTCTCGGACTCACCGAGGCCTACGACGCGGCGCCACCGACGCTGTTCGACGTGCTGACCGACCCGAATCGGCGCGACGAACTCGCCGACGTCGTCGTCTCCCACCCGGAGATGGACGTCGTTCCGAGCAACATCGACATGCTGGGCGCCGAGCGCGAGTTGACCGTCGCCGACCTCGTCGCTCGCGCGAACGCCGAGGACGTCGCGGCCGACCCCCAGACGCTCGCGGAGTTGGCGGTCAACGTCACACCCGAGAGCGTCTCGGGGCCGAACGCGCTCGACGCGCTCGACCGGGCGCTCTCGGGTGTCGATGGCGAGTACGACTACATCGTCGTCGACTCGCCGCCGTTCTACGGGAAGCTGACGGACACGGGGATCTACGCGGCGCCCAACGTGCTGGTGCCGGCGCTGACGGAGGCGACCTCCGAGCGGGCCGTCGAGTTGCTCGTCGACCAGGTCCGGGCCCTCGAAGCACAGGCCGGTATCACGGTCGACACGCTCGGGGTCGTCGCCAACCGCGTCGAGACCACGCGTGAAGACGAGGAGATGCTGGCGTGGTTCGACGCGGTGTTCGCCGACGACCCGGTCTGGGAGGTGCGAAAGCGCGTCGCGCTCCAGCGAGCCTTCTCGGCCGGCGAGTCGCTGTTTTCCTACGACGACAGCGTCGACATGGCGGACGTCTTCCTCGACGTCGCGGACTCGCTCGACGAGCAGTTCGCCGCGGCAGAACCGAAATCTGAGGTGACCACATGACCGACGACTCCTCCGACGACCGCATGGACCGCGCCCAGCGCATCCGCGAGATGCGCGAGGGCTCTCGACCAGACGACTCGCTCGAAACCGACGCCTCCTCCGACGACGAGGCAGTCGAAGCCGGGACACCCGACAGGGACAGGTCCGAGGGGGAGTCCGCGACAGCGGAGAGTTCCACCGGTGAGGCCGACGGGGGTGATCCCGGGCCCGGCAGTCCCAGCGACGACCCCGAGGACGCCGCCGACTGGTTCGACGAGGCGGACGGCACAGGGCCAGGCTCCGGCGTCGACGGGGCTGGCGACGGCTCAAGCGACGGTCGTGTCGGGACGAACGGCTCTGTCGGGGGTGGCTCCGACGGGGATAGCTCCGATGCGGGTGGTTCCGACGTGGACGAGGAGTCCCCGTTCGGTGACGGGATGCCCCAGATGCCGGGCATGGACATCGACGACGCGTCGGTCGACGCGGACGTGCTCGCACAGCAGGCGGGACTGGAGACCGACGTCGAGGGGGAGAGCCCAGCGGGTGGAGCCACAGCGACCGGGCTCGCGTCGAGTGGGGCTGGTGCGAGCGCTGAAACCCAGAGTGCGGGTGGCGGCGACGACGCGGGTGGCGCCGTCGGAATGGCGGGATCGCGAAGCGGCGGCGCGGTGACGGGGGCGACGACCGAAGACGAGACGCGGGTGCTGGAGTTCGCACTCGCCGAGGAGCGCTACTGTCTGGACATCGAGTACGTCGAGGAGATCGTCAAGCGCGACACTGTGACGCGTGTGCCGAACACGCCCGAGTACGTCGCGGGCGTCGTCGACCTGCGGGGGCAGATTACGACGATCCTCGACCCGAAGGTCATCTTCGACATCGACACCGAGGGATCTGAGGAGTTGATCGTCGTCTTCGACCCGGACGGGTTCGACGACCAGGGGGCGATCGGCTGGCTCGTCGACGACGTCAACCAGGTGATGCCCGTCGCCGACTCGGAAGTCAATCCCTCGCCCGTCGACCAGGACCACGTCGAGGGCGTCGTCGACCGCGACGGCGAGTTCGTCATCTGGACGACACCCGAACGCGCCGTCGAAAACGCGACCGGGTGACTGAATTCAGTATTCTTCGACGACAACACCCAGATCCTCGAAATCAGCCACGTCTGCGGTGACAACAGGCTCGTCGACCACCTCACTCACCGCTGCGACCGTGGCGTCTACCATGTCAGCACCAGTCTCACCGCCGGTCGTTCGCTCCGCTCGCGAATAGAGCCTCCCGGCCCGTCGTGCCAGCGACTCGTCGAGGTCTGTGACCAAGTACAGCCGGCTCAGATTCCGAACCCGCCGCCGCTCGTCCTCGTCGAGTTCCCACTCTGCGCCGTACTCCAGCTCCGCGATCACGGGCGATGGAACCCGTTGAACAGTCTGCCGTTCCTGCAGGTCCTCGGCTTTCGCATGTGCGGCGGGAACGCCACTGAAGAGGTCGATCAGGTAGTTCGTGTCAAGTATCATCGTCGAAGCGCGCCCGCACCTCGGCACCACTCGACACGTCGGCCGCTTCGATACGTGATTTCATCCGTTCTCCGTCGTCTTTCGAAATGATTTCCGAGACGAGTTCGGGATCCGGGGCTGGTGCCCCCGTCAGCCGGACGAGCGCCTCACGCATCGTTTCGTCGTCGCGTTTCTCGGCTGTGAGCCACTCGTGAAACCAGTCGTCGACCCGGATCGTCTTCCCCATCGTGTATCGGAATACACAGCCCCTGGGTTTCAGTGTTGTCCCGACTTCGCTCGGCTCTCGGCTCCCGGTGAAGATTCAGGTGGTTCCGCGGTCGTCTCCGTCCTCACCGTCGTCGATCGTGATACGCACCGGACCGTCGTCTCCGTCGTCGGATTCGTTCTCTGCTCGCTCGGTGTCGGCGTCGTCCCCCTCCTCGTCGTCGGGCCAGCCGAGTTCCTCGCGGACGAGGTCGGCGGCGTTCGCGACGGCGCCGACGCTGGAGAGGTAGCCGGCGCCGACCGAGGCCTTGGCGAGTTTGGCCGGGCGCCCCGTCAACACCGTCGGGCCGACCTGGGCGACGGCGCCGGTACCGACGCTCACGATCCACCCCGGTGAGTCGAATCGATACCCGTCGAGTCGGGGCCGGAATCCGCTCTCGCCCTCGCGCCTGTGGTCGAGCAGTCGTTCGACGTTGTCGGCGACGACGCGGGCCTGCCTGATCGCCGCCTGCGCGCTGGCGGGGACCGCTTCCCCGTCGGTGTCGACCACCCGGCCCGCGTCGCCGAGGACGAAGGTATCTCCCTCCAGTCGGAGGTCCCGTCGCACGACCGGGCGGTCGCCGTCGAGCGCGGGCGACCCGGCGATGCCGCCGGTCCAGACGAACTGGTCGTAGTCCAGGCGCTCGCCGTTCGCGAGGTCGATCCCGTCGGCGTCGGCGCCCTCGACGGCCGTCCCAGTCCGGACGGTCACGCCCCGCGCTTCGAGCTGGTCTCTCACTGCCCGCTGGAAGTTCGTCGGGAACTCGGGAGCGACGTGGGCTTTCTGTTCGAGGAGGACGACCTCGACGGCATCGCTCGCGTCCGCGCCGCCGACAAACACTGCCTCGGGGGCGTCGCTGTCGGCGGCTTCGTGGGCGTCGCTGTCGGCGGCTTCGTGGGCGTCGTCCACATCGGGGTCTGCTGGCTCGTCGGCGAGTTCGTCGGCGATCGCGGCGAGTTCACCCGCGACCTGGACGCCCGAGAGGCCGGCGCCGCCGACGACGACGCGGGCGGGCTCTTCGGGCGTCCCGTCTTCGAGTGCCGCCAGGAAATCCGCGCGAACGGTACGGGCGTCGGCGAGGCGTTTGAGCGGCGTCGCGTGCTCGCGGACGCCCGGGAGGTCGTAGTAGTTCGTCGTCGCGCCCAGACAGACCGCGGCGACGTCGTACTCGAGTGTCTCCGTGTCGCCGGAACCAGTCCCGTTCTCACGTCCCGTCTGGAGCGTGGCGACGCTCGCCTCGGGGTCGACGTCTGTCACCGTGGCTTCGCGGACCGTCGCGCGGTCCAGCACGTCGTCGAGATCGAGGGTGATGTCCTCGGCGAGTGCGGGGCGGCGGACGACCCGGTGGAGTTCGTGCTGGACGAGGTGGGTCCCGTCCTCGTCGACGACCACGACCTCGTCGTCCGGGAGGGCGTCTTCGAGTCGCTTCGCGAGAGTCAGGCCGGCGTATCCGGCGCCGAGAACGGCGACGCGCATGTCCGCTTCTCGGGTCTCCGCGCGAATAAGCCCACTGGCGGCAGCCTGGTTTCAAATACCCCGCGGGTGAACACTCATTTATGTACGACTCGATACTGGTGCCGACCGACGGGAGCGAGCACGCCGAACTGGCTGCCCGGCACGGACTCGGGCTGGCCGAGCGCTTCGACGCGACCGTCCACGTCGTCGGTGTCGTCGACGTCGCGGCCGCCGCGGGGCCGTTCGACGCCGGGGGAGTCGACGACGCGTTCGTCGACCGGCTCGAAGCCGAAGCCGAGTCCGCTATCGACGCCGTCGAAGCACTGGCCGACTCGGACGCGGCGGTCGAGACGGCGGTCCTCGAGGGCGAACCCGGGGAGGCTATCGTCGACTACATCGACGAGGCGGGCATCGACGTGGTCGCGATGGGCACGCGGGGCCGGCGGGGGCTGCGCCGGTTCGTCACGGGCAGTGTCACCGAACACGTCGTCCGGAGCGCACACGTTCCGGTCGTGACCGTCCGGAGGACCGACCAAGCACCGGTCACCGACTACGAGCGGGTGCTGGTCACGACCGACGGGAGCGAACACGCCGAAGCCGCCGTCGACCACGCGGTCGCCGTCGCGGACGCCTACGACGCGACGCTGCACGTCCTCTCGGTCGTCGATATCAGCGCCGCCGCCGCCGGCCCGACCGCCGCACCGCCCGTGGACCTGCTCGACCAGCTCAGAGAGCGGGGGGCCGAGGCGACCGAACGCATCGCCGAACGCACCCGTGACGCCGGCGTCGAGACCGTCACCGAGGTTCGCGAGGGTTTCCCCGGACCCGGCGTGCTCGACTACGCCGACGAAGCCGACGTCGACCTGATCGCGATGGGGACCCACGGCAGGACGGGCGTCGACCGACTCTTGCTGGGGAGTACGACCGAGCGGACGATCCGCCGGGCGACGGTGCCGGTCATGTCCGTCCATCCCGAGGCAGACCCGTCCGAGGAGTGACCGCGTTCAGAACAGCGCTTCGTCTTCGGCCAGGATCTCGGCAGGACCGCCGACCTCCCAGACGCGGGTGTCGACGCCACAGTCCGCGACGGCGGTTTCGACGCGGTCGACGTACTCGGCGGTGGTGTTGACGTAGACGCTCGCGCCGGTGTCGACGGAGAAGTAGACGGGGACGTCGTCTTCGCGCAACTCGCGGACGGTGTTGAAGATCTCGATGGTCCGGGGCTGCCAGTAGACCCACCCGGCGGGACCGGTCATCGTCGTCGCAGCGAGCGACAGAGTGTCCTGTTCGGCGAGTTCGAAGACGGCGTCGAAGTCGCCTCGCTGGAGGGCGTCGCGTGCGTCGGCGATCTGGCGGTGGATGTGTGCCATCCGGCCCTGGAACATGTGGCTCTCGGCGGCCTCGCGGTGGGCGGCTTCGGTCTCCTTGTAGCTGGGGACCATCCCGGCGACGATACGGACGTCCTCTTCCAGGGAGTCGGCGACGTCGATCCGCTCGGAGCGACAGTCGCGGTCGCTCGCGCCGGTCCGGAGATGCGAGTACGCGCCGGTCACCGCGCGGGCGGCCGAGGCGGACCCCCGGCGGGCGATCGTCGATATCTCGGGGTGGGACAGATCCAGTCCGGCGGCTTCGACGAGCGCGGTCGCGGCTGCCGCAAAGCCCGACGCCGAGGAGCCAAAGCCGATGTTCGTGGGGAAGGAGTTCTCGGATTCGAGGCGGACGCGTTCGTCCACGCCGGCGCGTTCGCGGACCTCGTCGACGACCGTGCGGATGCGCTCCTCGCCCCGTCCGTCGACCGGTTCGCCGTCGACGACGTACCGGTCGCCGTCGAGCGCGGGGTCGAACTCGACGGTCGTGGTGGTGTTGCTCGGCGCCGTACAGAGACTGATCGAGTCGTGATACGGGAGTCGCAGCTGCTCGTCGCGCATCCCGTGGTACTTCACGACGCCCGCGATCGGGTGGGCCCTCGCCGTCGCTTTCATACCCTCGTCTCCGCAGGTCCGGGTCTTTGCAGTTGCGTCTCGGACCCGTCCCACCCAGTCACTCGCGGGGGCTCGGTGCACGCCGCGCAGTCGACAGTGCTATCGTTTCATTGACGAAAGAATCAGGGTGTCCGAGCAGGATGTACTGGGCATCGGTGTCACAGATGACCTCAGAGACGGTACTCGTGGTGGGTGAGGAGGCGGACACCGGACTGGCTGGCCCGGGACAGCCCGACGGGTCGGTTACCGTGCGGCACTGTCCGGAACTCGCCTCGCTGTACGACGAACTCTGTCTCGGCGAGGTCGACTGTCTGGTACTCCCGGCCGACGTGTCGGGAACGGACGCGAGAGACGTCGTCCGCGGCACCAGGGCGTTCTTTCCGGCCCTGCCCGTCGTCGTCGCCGGGCTCGCCCCGACCGACGTGCCCGCGGACCTCGACGTAGTGGCGGTCGAGACGGGGGACCTCGCCGCTGAGGCGGTCGCCGAGGCGGTCGGGACGGCGCTGGCCGAGAGTGAGGGGACACACGCCGCTCGCCCGCCGTCGCGCATGGAGACGTTTCTGCTGTCGATGTTCGACCAGTTCCCGATACACCTCTACGCCAAAGACGAGGCGGGGCGCCACGCCATGGTGAGTCGCCACGCCAACGACCCGACGGACCTGATCGGCCAGTCCGACCTGGAGTACACGGAACTCCCCGAATCACACCGTGAAGCCGCCTACCGGGACGATATGCGTGTCGTCGAGGAGGAGGCACAGATCCTCGACATCGAGGAGTACACCGACTACATCGATTCGCACACGTTGACGACGAAGGTGCCGTGGTACCACGACGGCGAGGTGGTCGGGCTAGTGGGGGTCACTCGTGACATCACCGAGCGCAAACAGCGCGAACACGCCACCCGGCGCCAGCAGGAGTTGCTGGTGAAACTGGCGATCCTCTCGGCCCACGAGTTCCGCAACGAACTCCAGGTGGCGCTGGGCCGACTGGAACTCGTCGAGGAGGACCCCTCCCAGATCGAAGTCATCGAGGAGTCACACGAACACCTCGTCGAGATCGTCGACAAGGTCATCGAACTCGCCTCGCGCGAGCGACGGTCCCACGAGCGGCGAGCGGTCTGGCTCTCGACGCTCGCTCGCGAGGTGTGGGACTCACTCCCCACCGAAGACGCCACGCTCACCGTCGAATCCGACGCCCGCATCGTCGCCGACCTGGAGTCGCTGTCGCTGTTCCTGCAGATCCTCTTCGACAACGCGCTCGAACACGTCGGTCCCGATGTGAGTGTCACGGTCGGGACGACCGACGAGGGCTTTTTCCTGGCCGACGACGGCCCCGGAATCGACGGGCGCCACGACAGGGTGTTCGACGCCGGGTTCACGACCGAGGAGGGCAACACCGGGTTCGGCCTGTTCGTCGCCCGCAGCATCGCCCACGAACACAACTGGCACGTTTCGGTTTGCGAGGCCGAGACAGGCGGTCTCCAGTTCGGGGTGTCGGGGCTCGAGTTCGATGGCGACCCCGCGTTGTGAGTCGGTGCGCCGGAACAGGTCCCGCGTCGTGCGTCGGTTCGCGCGACGTCCCTGTCGCCGTCGATGGCGGCTTCCTGGGGCCGGTTGCGGACGAGTGTCGGGACACTCGTCGTCGCGAACGTCGTGCCACTGGTCGGCGTCCTCGCCTTCGGCTGGAACCTCCACTCGCTGCTGGTCGTCTACTGGGTCGAGAGTGCCGTCGTCGGGGCGCTTACGGTTCCGAAGATGGTACACGCCGCCGACCTGGAAGACCCCGATCGGCCGGAGTCGGTCGCGGGTCTCGCGGACCTGGCCGGCGCCGAGCAGAACACGGTCGCGCTGCTCGGCGTCGCCGCCCTGTTCGGCCGGATCGGCTTTTTCTGCCTGCATTACGGCCTCTTCTGGGTGGTCCACGGCGTGTTCGTCCTGCGCTTTCCCTCGTTTTCCGAGAACCTGGCGACGGCATCGCCGACCGTCGTCGCCGCCGGTGCGGTCGGACTGGTCGTCTCCCACGTCTACTCCTATCGTCGCGAGTACGTCGGCGACTGCGAGTACGAACGCACCACGCCGAAGGAACTCATGTCCGCCCCCTACCGTCGGGTTCTCGTCCTCCATCTGACGGTCCTCGGTGGGGCCGTCGGTGCCGCCGCGGTCGGCGTCCCCCTCGCTGCCCTCGCCCTGATGGTCGTCCTAGAGACGGCACTGGATCTGCGGGGCTACTGGCGCGAACACGTCCGCACGAATCGACGACTCCCAGTGTGAACCGCAACCAACACTGAACTGGTGTGTCCAGACGCGGTCCATGGCGTCGGTTTCTCGGCACACGACCGCTCGTCCTGGTGACTTGCTCGTCGGACCGACTTCGAGCGACTAGCTGCTGGTGTCGCGGTTGGTGTCGGCGTTGCGGTGGGGGTCGGTGTTTGGGTGGGCGTTGGTGTCGGCGTTGCGGTGGGCGTCGGTGTTGGTGTCGACGTTGCGGTGGGCGACGGTGTTGGTGTCGGCGTTGCGGTGGGCGACGGTGTTGGTGTCGGCGTTGCGGCGGGCGTCGGTGCTGGTGTAGGCGTTGCGGCGGGCGTCGGTGCTGGTGTAGGCGTTGGTGTCGGCGTTGCGGCGGGCGTCGGCGTATTCGAGGTGGCCGGCGCGGTCGTCGGAGACGGCGCTGTGGTTTTCTTCTGTACTGTCTCGGCGGTGGGCGTGGTCGGCTGTGTCGTCGCGACCGTTCCGGAGGTTCGTGTCCGTTCAGTCTCGTTCTCGACAGTCTCTCCGGCCTGTCCGTGGAGACGTTCGTTCGCTCCGGCGTGCGTGGTCGCGAAGTTCCCCGCGGCGCCTACCGACGTCCGGGCCTCCGTCGTATCCGAGAGCACACTGTAGACACCCGCACCGGTGGTACCCGCGAACAGAACGACCGCGACTACCGCGAGCGCCATGACGCGGTCACCTGGGCCGGATTCGGTCATCGGACGGCCCGTCCCTGCCATCGAGTTACTGTGGCCGGCCAACGCCAGGAGGTCACGGTCAGTCCTCCGCCCGGGGGTCCGGGTCTCCGGGTGTGTCCTCCTCCTGTCCGGGGCCACGTCGCGCCGCGGCCTGGAGTTCGTAGACCTCGTTGAGTCCGAACAGGACCGCGGGCACGACGACCAGGGCCAGGAGTCCAGTATCCGAATTCGCGAACAGTACCACGTGACCGAGATAGGGGAGCGCGAACGCCACACGACCGACGACGTTCTCCGCAGGGACGAGCGCCCGGTCGGGGTCCTCGTTGGCGTCGCCTTTCGTTCGGAAGTAGCGCCCGTCGTCTCGGTCGACGACCGCGACCACCCGGTGGGTCACTAGTTCGCTCCCGTACTCGCCGTGACCCGCCGGTGGTTCGAACGTGACGACGTCCCCGCGTTCTATCTGCCGGGGTGGGACGTCGTCGACGAGGATGGCGTCTCCGGCCTGTAACGCCGGTGCCATGCTCGAACTCAGGACGACGTAACTGTGGTTCGCGCCGACCACCTGGGGGACGGCGAAGACGACGAACGCGCCAACCAGCCCGACGACGAGGACCGATCCCACCACCTTGCAGAGGCTCTTTGTGTCCCACCTGGACCACCTCATGCGCGAACGTGGGACAACCGTCGCCATTGTTATTCGACCGCTTCGATCGCCGTAATGACGTTCGAACCGGTGTTCCGGGAGTTTCGAGGCGCTTCTCCCGGGAACTCGACGACGCCGTCGAGATGACAGACACGGAACCGGTCCCTCGGGCCTTCAAACACTTCCTGTCGCCTGGGCCCAGGTGTTCAGGATTCGTATACTGTAGCTCCTCGCGTCGGTCTCGATAGGGCCGCAACCCGCAAACCCCGACTGAAGTCGCTGACCCCGCGACAAACGGATCCTGAAACACCCGAGTTCGACGACAAAATGTCCCTGAATTCGTCCAGAGAGCGTATACAAAGGATGGTCTGGAGAGCAGGTGCGAGTGCGCACCCGTGGTGGGTGCGGTGACCGATAATGACAGAAGAAGATGACGACAAGGGAAGCTTCGAACTGACGCGCCGGCGTGCCCTCGGCGGGCTCGCGACGATCGGGGCCGCCTCCGCGGTCGCCGGTGCGGGAACGATGGCGGCGTTCAGCGACACCGAAGAGAGCGAGAACAACAGCGTGACCGCGGGGACGCTGAACCTCGAACCTGCCGGAAGCAGCGACGGTGCGAGTTTCAACATCTCCGCCAGCGACCTTGCTCCCGGAGAGATAGTCGAAGTCGGGTATCTCGACCTCAAGAACGTCGGTAGTATCAGCGGCGAACTGGCTTACGAAATCACCGACGTCACCGACGTCGAAAACGGACGGAACGACGCTGAAAAAGAAGCTGGAGACACCACCGCAGGCAGTGGAGAACTCTCACAGTGGCTCCAGATCCGGGCTCACGCACAGAACCCACCGGGATCCTCTCCCCCCTATCAGGGCACGCTCATCACGAGTGATTTCGTCGGATTATCCAGCGGGAAGGTCCCTACCAGCGTTACGCTGAACGCGAACGAAGAGGTCAGGATCTGGGTCGAAGCGAAATTCGTCGACGATCCAGACGATGACCGCGCCCAGGGGGATGAGGCGCTCATCGACGTCGACTTCATCCTCGACCAGGCCTGAACGCGGTACTTCACCGTTCGACTGTCTCTCACGAAGCGTCCCCGGGTCCGCTCAGTATCCCGGGGGCGGTCCGTCGCTCCCGATCTGGTGGCGACGGTCCGAGAGGACGTGGACGATACCGGTCGCCATCACCGCCAGCCCCGAGAGGAGTCCCCACGCGTGGCCAGGGAGTTCGCTGAACGGAAAGAGTCCGACCCACGCGAGCACCGCGGCACCGCCCAGGATAGCGCCGAGCCCGAGGTAGAAGCGACTCCAGGTGATCTCGTCCTCGGGGACGACCCGGAGGTACGCTTCGACGTTCGACGTGGTTTCCGTGGCCTCGACAGTCCCACGGTCCGGGTCGAACGAGACGATCCCCGTCTCGTCGAGTTTCGGCAGGTGGACCTGCCTGAGTGCGGTGTACACTCGCTTTCGCTGTTTCGCCGTGACCGCCTCGGGAGCGACGTCGTTCTCCCAGGCAGCGATCCTTCGGGAGAGGTCGGCCAGCTCGACTGCGTCCCTCCCCTGTCTGTCCTCCCGGAGGAGACAGTGAATGACGTGTCTGCGCCGCGTGTTGCTGAGCGCATCGTACACCAGTTCCCGGTCGACGGTCTGTTCCTCGGCCACGTTCGAGTGTGGTCGTGTTCCCTCTCGAAACACTGTTTCCCACCCATTCATTGCCGACATGGCCCGGTCCCCGGAAGATTGTTATCCGTCTTATACCGGGCGCTGGCGGAACCAGTGTCGAATCGGTACGCGGCCAGGAATCGTCATCGAAAGGGTAATGACGTGTGGCTGACATTGGCGGGTACGATGCGCGAGGTGCTCGGGCGAGTGTGGGCAGCGCTGGGGTACGTGCCGGTGACGGTGACGGCCGTGGTGGGGGTGAGCTGGCTGTTCCTCGCGAGCGGACTCGACGGCGGACAGGTAGACCACTCTGTGGTGACGCTGTTGAACCCACTGTGGTACGTGACGAGCATGTTCGTCCACGCCGACGCCGCGCACTTCCAGGGGAACGTGACGCTTATCGTCCCGTTCGGCGTCGTGCTGACACTGTTGACCAGCAACCGACACGTTCTGCTGGTCATGCTCGTCCCGCACGTGCTCGGCAACGTCCTCAGAGTCGTCGTCGCCCCCGCGTTCGCCTACGGCGCCAGCGGCGCGGCGTTCGCGCTCGTGGCCGCGACACTCGTTCGGTCTGCCGGACACGCCCTGGACAACGCCTCGACCGACTCTCTCGGGACGGTCCTCGTCGGACTCCTCACGCCGTTTCTCCTCTTCTTTCTCCTGATCGCGGTCGTCGCGGGTGCCAGCCCGATCGCCCACTTCGTCCACTTCTTCGCGTTCCTGTTCGGCGGGGCGATCGAGGCGATGTACGTGCTCGGCGCCCACGACGACGACGACGAGCGGCGGGTTCCCGACCGACTCGGGCTCGGGTGACCTGACGATGAACGAACGGGAACCGTTTTTGTATTCCCCACAGTAGTGTCACACATGGCAGAAGGCTCGATCGAGGTACTCTCGACAGGCACAGATGCCCCCGAATTCGAACTGCAAGGCACGGACGGGGAGACCCACAGTCTGGACTCGTTTTCGGACGCCGAAGCCGTCCTGCTCGTGTTCACGTGCAACCACTGTCCCTACGCGAAGGCGAAGTTCGACGACCTGAACGCCATCGCCGACGACTACGACGAGGTCGCCGTCGTCGGGGTCAACTCCAACAACAACCCCGACTATCCCGACGACTCCTTCGAGCGGATGCAGGAACTCGTCGAGGACGGGACGATCCAGTACGACGCCTACCTCTTCGACGAGGACCAGCGCGTCGCCGCGGCCTACGGTGCGGTCTGTACGCCGGACCCGTTCCTCCTGGAGCGAACGAACGGGTCGTTCGAACTCGCCTTCCACAGCCGACTGGACGACGCGACGAACCCCGACGACGAACCGACGCGCCGCGAGATGCGCGAGGCCATCGACGCGCTCCTGGCCGACGAGGAGATTCCGGTCGAGGAGAGTCCGTCCCGCGGGTGTTCGATCAAGTGGCGCGAGGGCAACGAACCCGACTACTGGGACCAGGTGTAGGTCTCCGCCGTGTTCGGGTCCGACGGGCGAGCGCCTGCTGGCGGCGTGACACGCCGACACACGATGCAGAAACCCTTTTCCCCGCGCTGGGCGGGGTAGGAGTATGAGCAGCCGCGAAGCAGTCCTGGACCTGCTCCGGGAGAACGCCCGCTACTCGACCGACGACATCGCCCGCATGACCGACCTCAGCGCCGAGGAGGTCGAAGCGACCATCGAGGCGCTGGAAGAGGACGGCGTTATCAAGGCCTACCAGGCGGTCGTCGACGTCGAGAAGGCCGAGCCCGAGCGGGTGCGGGCGAGCGTCGAGTTGAACGTCACGCTGGACCGGGAGACCGGCTACGACGACATCGCACAGCGACTCGCGAAGTTCCCCGAAGTCAAGACCCTGCGACTGGTCAGCGGGGACTTCGACTTCGCCATGGAGGTAGAGGGCGACTCCATGAGCGAGGTCTCGCGGTTCATCAGCGAGCAGGTCGCACCCGTCCCCGAGATCACCCAGACGGTGACCCACTACATCATGGAGACCTACAAGGACCGCGGCGTCGAGTTCGGGGACGGTCACGACGACGACCGCCTGTCGATATCACCATGACGTTCGAGGAGTCCGACCGGCTCGAAACCGTCCCGCCGAGCGGGATCCGTCGCTTCTTCGAGATCGCCGAGGAGTACGACGATATCATCTCGCTGGGCGTCGGCGAACCCGACTTCGCGCCCCCGTGGGCGGCCCGCGACGCCGCTATCGCCTCGCTGGAACAGGGGCAAACCTCCTACACCGCCAACCGCGGGATGCGCGAGTTGCGCGAACGACTCTCGACAAACGCCCGGGAGAAGTACGACCTGACCTACGACCCGGACGACGAGATCCTCGTCACGACGGGTGTCAGCGAAGCCGTCGACCTGGCCTTTCGCGCGTTCGTCGACCCGGGCGACAGCGTGGCTATCGCCCAGCCCTGCTACGTCTCCTACGCCCCCGGCGCACAACTGGCGGGGGCCGACGTGATAGACGTGCCGACCCGCGAGGAAGACGACTTCACGCTGACTCCGGCGGTGCTCGAGGATTCCGGTGCGGCCGAGGCCGACCTGCTCGTCATGTGTTACCCGAACAACCCGACGGGTGCGACGATGACGAAGGCGGAACTCGAACCGGTCGCCGAGTTCGCCCGCGAGCACGACCTGCTGGTCCTCTCCGACGAGGTGTACGCCGACCTGACCTACGACCACGAGCACACGTCGATCGCGACGCTGCCCGGCATGCGCGAGCGGACGGTCGTGTTCAACGGCTTCTCGAAGGCCTACGCGATGACGGGGCTCCGACTGGGCTACGCGATGGCCCCACCCGAAGCCATCGAGGCGATGAACCGCATCCACCAGTACACGATGCTCTCGGCGCCGACGACCGCCCAGCACGCCGCGGTCGAGGCGCTGGACAACTGCGACCCGGACGTCGCCGAGATGCGCGAGCAGTACGACCGCCGCCGGAAGTTCCTCCTCTCGCGCTTCGGGGACATGGGCATCGACTGTTTCACCGCAGGCGGGGCCTTCTACGCGTTCCCCGAGTGTCCCTGGGACGACAGTGCTGCCTTCGCCGAGGCACTCATCGAAGAAGAGCGCGTGGCGGTCGTCCCCGGCGACGTCTTCGGCGCGGGCGGGGAGGGCCACCTCCGCGTGTCCTACGCGACCGGGCTCTCACAACTGAGAGAGGCGATGGACCGCATCGAATCGTTCGTCGCCTGAACCCGGGGCTGGGGGTACCGGCTACGTTCCGGTGTGCGAGTCCAACGGGAGTTCAACTTCCGAGAGTATAATTGTCGATCGTCTACAACTCTCGGTAGCCGATGCGCGCGTGCCGGCAGCCAGTTTTCAAATTCGATGGTACGGCTGGCTTATCGATACGGCGATCACGGTAATCTCCACCTGAAACGGCGGAAAATCGACGATTCGAGGGTTCTATGGGTTTCTCGCGGGTGAATGGCGCTGGGATCTGGCGTTCTCGCGGGTTAGCATCGGGCGTAAAGTTTTTTCTGCCGTGACAGCAGTAGGTCTGTAATGGCAATCGATGACACGGGGGGAAACGAGTCGGACCAGGTCGGATCGGGGTCGACCCTGACCGGAGACGAGGGCGTGACGGTCGGGGAGTACACGTGGAACGACCTCCGGCGGGACGTCCACACAGGTGGTCGCTTCGACCGGAGCGAGTACCTCGGCTTCGACCCGACCGAGATCGAGGACCGACTGCGGGATGCGGCGGGTTCGGCGAAGACGCTCGACCGAGAGTGGGGCGAACTGATCGAGGCCGAACGGTCGTTCGTCGTCAAGGACCGCTACACCTGGGAACACTTCAAACAGGAGTATCACTACGAGAGCGACGGGAGTATTCCCCGGGACAGCAACGGTGAGAAGGTCCCGTTCGAACCCGAGGAGTATCTCGGTTTCGACCCGGCCGAGACGGAGGAGCGACTCGCCGACGCGGGGAGCGTCGCCGACAGCCTCGCGGCGCTCGTCGACGAGCGCACCGTCGACGTCAATCCCAACCTCGACGAGGACGCCTTCTTCTCGACGGTCGAGGGCCACACGACGGTCGTCAACCGCTACGACCTGGAGAAGGCGGTCCCGATGGAAAAGAAGCGACACTTCGTGGAGGAGGAGCGCTACTGGGTGAACAAACCCTACGCCTGCGTCGTCATCTTCCACTCGCGCAAGGAAAACGAGCGCAAGTACTACGCCATCCAGCCATACCAGAACGACATCGAGGCACAGATAGCCGAGTTCCTCTCGGGGAAACTCCGGTCGGCGATCAAGTACTCCGACGACGACGTCGTCGTCGAGGGGACCGACACCGACCGCGCCAACGTCATCCAGCGCGAGACCGAACAACTGCTCGACCGCTACGACCTCTACACGCCGCCCGAGCAACGCGAGATGGGGATGGTCGACCAGATGAAAGACATGCTCGGTATGGACGTCTCCCTCGACGACGTTCAGGGCCAACTCGAGGGGATCGAGGCCCGCCCCGAACCGGCAATCGTCGAGGAAGACGCCGACACGCTGACCGAGTACCAGGTCGAGAAACTGCTCTATCAGCTCAAACGGGACTTCGTCGGCTACAGTCGCATCGGTCCCATCAAACACGACATCAACGTCGAGGACATCTCCTGTGACGGGTACAATACCCGCGTGTTCGTCTACCACACCGAGTACGAGAACATCATCACCAACATCGAACACGGCGAGGCCGAACTCGACGACTTCGTCGTCAAACTCGCCCAGCGCTCGGGCAAGGGCATCTCCAAACGCCAGCCCCAGGTCGACGCGACCCTCCCCGACGGCTCCCGTGCCCAGTTGACTCTCGGCCGCGAGGTCTCCGACCACGGGACTAACTACACTATCCGCCAGTTCAAAGACGTCCCCTTCACCCCCGTTGACCTCATCAACTGGAACACGTTCTCGCTCGACGAGATGGCCTTCCTCTGGCTCTGTATCGAGAACAACAAGTCGATGATCTTCGCCGGTGGTACGGCTTCGGGGAAGACCACCTCACTGAACGCCGTCTCCCTCTTTATCCCCAGCAACGCCAAGATCGTCTCTATCGAGGACACTCGCGAGGTCGAACTACCCCAGCGCAACTGGGTCGCGTCCGTGACGCGCCCGTCCTTTGGCCAGGACGACAAGGGCGACGTCGACGAGTTCGACCTGCTGGAAGCGGCACTCCGGCAACGGCCCGACTACATCGTCATGGGCGAGGTGCGTGGTGAGGAGGGGCGGGTCCTCTTCCAGGTCATGTCCACCGGGCACACCACCTACACCACCTTCCACGCCGACTCCACCGCCGAGGTCATCAAGCGCTTCACGACCGACCCGATCAACGTCTCGAAGACGCTGTTTACCGCGCTGGACCTGGTCTCGATCCAGACCCAGACACGTGTCGACGGCAACAAGGTTCGGCGCAACCAGACGCTCACCGAGATCAACGAGTACTCCGCCGAGCACGACGAGATCAACGTCAGGGACGTCTACCAGTGGCAGCCCGAGTCCGACGAGTACCTCCAGATGGGCAACTCCAACACCCTCGAGGAGATCAAGTTCGACCGCGGCTGGCGCCAGGACCGGCTCGACGAGGAGCTGTTCAAGCGCAAGGTCGTCCTCGCTTTCCTCATCGAGGAGGGGCTCAACACCTACACGGAGGTCGCCGCGACGGTCCAGGCCTTCATCAACGATCCCGACACCATCATGGCGCTCATCGCGGAGGGCAAACTCACCCGCTCGCTGGAGGACCTGCGGGAGATGGAGTCCGTCGAGATCGACATCGACCCCGAGAAAGAGGAGATGGTCCCGAGACCGGACCCTGGCGAGGAGATGCTCGAAGAGACCGGCGACATCCTCGACAACGCGGGGCCGCTGTTCGACAGCATCCGCGAGAAAGAGACGTCGGACATCGTCAGCGCCCTGACCGGCATGGAGGCCGAAGACGACGTCGAGGCCCTCGAATCGGGCGAGGAGGAGAGCTTCGACTTCAGCGAGTTCGTGCCCGCAGCGGGTGCGGAGGCTGACGAGGCATGAGTCTCGGGACGAGTTCCAGCCAGGTCGGCTCGACGAGCACGCTCGGCGACGCCTTCTACCCCCTCTACCGGCTCATGTTCGACGAGGACGGGGACTTCGTCGCCAGCGTCGAGGACAAACTCGGGCAGGCGCGCATGGCCGACAACGTCGAGATGTACATCTCCCGGGCACTGGCTATCGGGACCATCGCCGGGTTGATGCTCTGGCTGCTGGGCATGCTGCTCAGCTACCTGATGATCACCCAGGTGCTCGCGCTGACCGCCGAGGAGATCACCCTCCTCGGTCTCGAACTCCCCGAGGGGGTCGCGAACGCGGCGAACATCCTCAAGATACCGGTGCTGGCGTTTTTCTCCGGGCTGATCTTCGGGACGATCGGTTTCGCGACCGGCTTCGGTTCGTTGCTTTCTATCCCCTACTTCCGCTCGAACTCCCGCCAGCGCGAGATCAACGTCCTGCTCGCCGACTCCGTCGCGTTCATGTACGCGCTGTCGGTCGGCGGCCTCAACCAGCTCGAAATTCTGCAGGCGATGGCCCAGGCCGACGACACCTACGGCGAGGTCTCCCGGGAGTTCCAGGTGATCGTCCTCGAGACCGAGTACTTCGACACAGACTACCGGACGGCGATCCGCAACCAGGCGCTCCAGACCCCCAGCGAGGAACTCAGCCAGTTCCTCACGGACATGCTCTCGATCGTCGACTCCGGCGGTGACATGACGTCGTTCCTCGAAGACCAGAAGGACAAGCACATGCGGACGGCCAAGCAGGAACAGAAGATGGTGCTGGACACCCTCGAACTGTTCGGGGAGATGTACATGACCCTCTCGCTGTTCCCGCTCTTGCTCATCATCATCCTCGTCATCATGAGTATGATGTCTTCGGGTTCGCGCATGGACATGATGCTCGGGACGGTCTACGGACTCATTCCGCTCATCGGCCTCGGCTTTCTGGTGCTGACGTCGACGGTCACCCAGGACAGCGTCGGCGACGGCTACCTGCGTCCCGACGCGGACGACGGGGAGACCTACGGTGAGGCCGACGCGGGCATCCTGAGTCTCGGACTCGTCGAGAAATACACCGGCACCTACAGCGTCTTCGACCGGATCAAGAGCCGTGAGGGAAGTTACCGCGTGATGGAGGTCATGAAAGCGCCCCACATCTTCTTCCGTGACAATCCGCTGATGGTGCTCACGCTGACGGTGCCGCTCACGTTGCTCTTCTACATGGTGGTCATCTACTTCCACGCCGCACCGATGAACATCGCCGAGTTCGTCACGCCAGCAGGCAACGAGGTGCCCGAGAAGATCGGCTTCATCCAGCCCGGGACGCTCGGCACCGACCCCTGGAAGTACCCCGCCATCGTCGGCACGTTCATGTGGGTGTACGTCCCCATCTACCTGAATCTCCTCCCGCTTGCTATCTTCCACGAGTGGAACCTCCGGACTCGCCGGAGTGTCGTCGGGAACCTCTCGGAGAACCTCCGCAAACTCTCCTCGGCCAACGACACCGGGATGACGCTGCTGGAGTCGATCAAGGTCGTCGCCGACACCTCTTCGGGCCGGATGGCCGACGAACTCGAAGCCATGCACGCGAAGGTCAACTACGGGACCAGCCTCAAGAACGCCCTCCGGGAGTTCAACAACCGCTATCACATCCCCAGGCTCGCCCGTACGGTCAAGCTCATCGGCGAGGCACAGGAGGCTTCCAGCCAGATCCAGGACGTCCTCTCGACGGCGGCCCAGGCCAGCGAGAACCAGGACGACATCGACCGCGAGCGGAAATCCCGCACCCGGATGCAGATGGTCATCATCATCATGACCTACCTCACCTTGCTCGGTGTGATGGCCCTGCTGAAGATCAAGTTCCTCTCGGTCATGGGTGACCTCGCCCAGCAGACCGCGGCCGGGGGTGGCGGTTCGAGTCAGGCACCTGGCGGCGACCTCAGCAGCGTCAACGTGCAGGTCCTCTCGGTCCTGTTCTTCCACGCGGTCGTCCTCCAGGCCCTGCTCTCGTCCTTTATCGCCGGCTACATCCGCGAAGTGAGTCTCATGGCCGGCCTGAAGTTCGCCGTCGTACTGCCCACCGTCGCGCTGGTCGTCTGGTACGTCGTCGAACTCATCTCGGGCTGACGGCCGTCGTCTCTTTGCTCCGTTGCTGGGCTCGGTACGTTCGCTCTCTTGTTCATCCGCCCGGCCTCTGACCGACCTCCCCGCTGCGTCTGACTGGTGTCTGACTGACTCTCTTGTAGTGGGGACTTCTGGACTCGACCATGCGAGGGAGTGACATGGATGGCGATGTCAGTGGGGACGACCGGATCATCAATCCCGACGGGGAAGCGACTGAACGCCTGAAGGCGATGCTCGACGCCCAGTGGGGCCGCGAGGATTCCGAGCGGGAGGAAGAGACCTAGACAGAGGCTCAGGCGGGGTGACGTGAGGGGTCGAGTGAATCCGACGTGTCCGCGGACAGAGTCGACTGACTCCCTCGTTTCGTCGGACCTGACACTGTTTGATTCCGTGTAACGAGAGAAACGGGCGACGAGAGGGATCGGACCGAGGTTCGATCGGTTCGACCGAAGGTTTTTCTCCCAGACCGCGCAATTTCGAGGTAGATGGCCAGTTCCACGCGTTCGGGCGAGGAAGCGGTCGAACAGGAGATCCATCTCACGAAGGAAGACGACGGGTGGGTGGCCAAGGACGTCGAAACTGGCGTCGCCAGTCAGGGGAAGACGCGCGAAGAGGCACTGGAGATGCTCGACGAGGCGGTCGCACTCCACAAGGGCGAGATCGGCGAGCCGATCGACACTCCCGAAGCGGAACGAGAAGCCCTGCGAGACCTGGGGATCGACCCCGACGAGGTGGAGACCGCCCGCGAGGAGAACGACGAACTCCCCGATTTCATGCAGTGACGGATGCGGACGGATTTCTCGGGTCGAGAGGTCGTGAAAGCGTTGACCAAGAACCGATTCTACGTTGCCGACCGGACGGGGAGCCACGTCAAACTCCGATACGAGCATCCCTCGAACGAAGACGACGTTCGCGTCGTCAGCGTTCCGATGCACGACAGCATCAACACCGGAACGCTCAGAAACATCAATGACCAGTCCAGCGCCGCCGACTTCGAATCCTGGTGTGGCTGGATCGACGAGAACTGCTAACCAGGAGGAGGTGAGGACCGTTCCCTGGACTCGCGGGGAATTCGTTACGCTATTTCAAAGAATCCGTTTAATCCCGGCGCTATCCGGTGGTTAGGTTTGCGGTCAATTGCAGTGATCCCACGGTCTATACACCGCTTCTCTCAGGTTCTTTCACCCGAGTTGGGGCTCCATGTATTCGATCGCCGTCCAGATGTCGATGACTCGGATACGTCCTTCGTAGTACGAGTTCTCGATTACACCGGATATCGCCCGTTCGGCGTTCCGGTCGTCCATCAGAATCCCGATGGATTGGTGGGACGTCGAACCGAGGAGCATCACACCGACAGCAGGCAGCTCTGAGTCCGTCTTCCGTAACTCGTCTGGGTCAGTCTGTTCGAACGCCGCCAGTCGCTCGTGAACCCGGTCCATGACTTAACCGGCACGTGGTCCATCGTGAACCCGAACCCCTGGCTGAACATCGCCCACGAGGGAGATCAACTCCGTCGTGTCCGCTCGATCAACCCAATCGACGCTGATGTAGCCACGCTGTTCGGTGAGTTCTTCGACGACACCGCGACTCAGATACAGCTCCGGGTCGTTGGTTCGGACGTACTCGACGAACGTCTGGTACGGGTCGCTTCCCGGCCCACCGACCGTTCGGAGAAAACTCGTGTCGAGGACGAGCGCAGTCGGAAACGGGGACGGATGGGGGTCACTCATCGCTGTGCCGGTACGGTGCCCCCTCGACTGCCCGGTCGTGGACGTCTACGTCGAACGTGACGCCGTCGAGCGTCGGGTCGTGGTGTCTCACCACCGCGATGATCCGCTCGATCGCCTGCGTGACTGCGATGGCCTCCACGGCAGGGACACCGAGGTCGTCGGCGACGCCACGGCGCGTCGTGTTGCCTTTCAGGTAGTCGATCGTCGCCGTGACGGCCGGTGCGAGCGCTGCTTTCCCGTGACGGTCGACGTACAGTTCGAGGTCGTCGTCGACGCTGGTCGCCCCGTAGACGGCGACGATGACGGGGCCGAGTTCGAGCGTCGTCTCGTCGCTCCAGTTGCCGCTCACAGGCTCGGCCCGCCAGAGTGCCGACCCGTCCTCGTACTCGTCGAGTTCCTCGGCGACCCCCAGCTCGGCCAGCGTATTGGCGTACTTGTAGGCGGTACTCTTCGAGAACTCCTGGCGGCCGCGAGCGGCGGTGACAGTCGTCGGGGAGTTGATCAGCAGATCCGTGTAGAACCGGGCGAGTTCGGGGGTTCCCAGCAGCTCCTGGAAGACGAAAAACCGGTGGGCAGTGTGTCCCGGGTCCGGCGGGTGCGTGGTCGATGGAGCGTCAACCATAGTTCATAGTATGCGAACTCTGGTCTAAAGTGTTTGGGAGAGACCCACTCTCGACGCGCTCGGAGACTCGTCGGTCCGTCTCAACGACCGATTGATTATCTCGGCTCTCTCCGAGTCGGGAAACGCGAACCCGAGCCAGCGATGATCCCCGACACGAATCGTAACGAATTCTACCCGAGTTCAGTATCGCCACTCTCAGAAGCCCGTAGAGGCCCTGAAGACACTCAAGATGGCGAATGTAACAGAAGTGGACTCGCGGGGATTCCGTTACGCTATTTCAAAGACCCTGTTTAATCCCGGTGCGGTCTAGCGATTGCAGATCGAATCTCGTCAGTCGTCGTCGGTGGTGTAGGCACCGCTTCGGTGTTCGATCCGGTGTACTTCCAGCACCGAGTCACTCCGGTCGAGAATGCAGGCGAGCCGATACTGTCCAACGCGGAGTTTCGAGAACGGACCGCCGGTAAGCGGTTCGAGAAATTGGTCGGGTTCGCGCCACTCCGACTCGACGACCTCGTCGAGTTTCGAGACGATCCGGTCCTGTACGTGCATGTCGAGCGAGTCGAACTGGTCCGCGGCTCGCGGGGTGAGCTTCCAGGTCCAGTCGCCGTCACTCGTCATCCTCGTCCCGATTCATCATCTCGACGACTTCCTCGCGGGAGACCAACTCTGCCTCGCCCGACCGGAGGTCGTGTTCGCTCGCCGCGATCTGCTTCCAGCCCTCGCGTGAGAACTCGGGATGTTTCACGGCGTCTCTCGCCGCGTAGCGGAGGAACTCGCTCCGGGAGTTGAACCCCTGCTCTTTCCAGGTCGTGTCGATATCTTCGAGGAACGCCTCGCTGAGTCGGAGGTTGATCTGGACCATCTCCGGTCCGTCGTCCCCACCCGCGGTATCTGCATCGGACATATACACATACTTTACGAACGTATATACCTAAGTGTTCTCCCGTTCTTCGACGGCGGCTGGGATACGAGCACCGAGACCCCACAATCGGCGATTGTTGAAGGCGTCGGCGTCGAAGGCTGAACCAAGCGAACCGCAAGCTGGCACCGTTTCCGAAAGGAATCGTAACGGATTCTCAGTGAGTCCGATACGGAACCGGCGAGAACGCCTGAAATCGTCAAAAATAGTCGATTTGGGGGAAGTGGACTCGCGGGGAAGGAACCGCACAATCGATAGACAGCGTAGGGTTACTGTTGGTGACTCGCATCGTTCCAGTTCCTCCAGTTGCCGCTTGCGGACCGCCATCTTCTCCTGCTGGGTCCGCATGTCGTAGTGGTCGTACAGCACTTCGAGAGACAGGTCACACCGCTCGCTGACCACCTCGGGTGACACGCCCCGGTTCAGGTGGTCCGTGATACTCCCCCGACGGATTGCGTGGGGCGACCGCGCGGACGGGCACTTGCTCACCTCTCCGTCTCTACCCAACGCGTCACAGGTGGACACGTCCGACGGGTCCGCATCGTGGGGGCACCCACCGATACGACAGGGGTGAGTCAGCCGGTTCACCCACTTGTAAATCGTGTCCCCGGTCGGCCGGCCGTAGGGGGACGTGACGAGCGGCTCGCGGCCGTAATCGTCCGTCACGTCGTGGCGGTCGGGGTTGTCCAGGTAGTCCTCGACGGGCTGGAACCAGTGGGGTCCCAGGTACACCCACCGCTCGCCGTTCTCCCCGTTCTTGAGTTTCGTCGCCTCGTCCGGCCGGTGTTCCAGAACGATTGCGTCATCGTCCGGCCGGAGGTCACGAACGTCGAGCGACCGGAGGGCAGACCGATGCATCGCCGTCCGCCAGAGGAGAAGCATCACTACGTGGTCGCGACTCGCGTAGTGGTGGTTCCGGAGGTAGTCCAAGATCTCCTCGGCGCGGTCGGCGTCGAGGTGGACGTCCCGGCTTTCAGCACCGTCCGGGAGTCCCGGCGCGTGCAGCTGTTCGGCGAGTCCGTCGCGGACCGCCTCGATGTCGACCCAGAACCGAAGTGCCTCGCGAATAGTGCTGAGTTGCTTCTGTAGCGTGAGGGCCGCGATATCCCCACGTCGCCAGGCGACGAAATCCGAGAGGATTGATATTCTGCTCGGTGACAAAGGGTACGACGACCAACAGATTCGGGCAATGGCCCGCGAGAAGGGGATTCGCCCGCTCATCAAACACCGTGAATTCATATCACTGCAGAAAGCGTGGAACGCACGATTGGATGCGGAACTCTATGGCCAACGAAACCAGAGCGAAACAGTGAACTCTCGTCTCAAGCGAAAATACGGCGCATTCGTGCGTTCATGGCACTGGTGGAAGCAGTTCCGTGAGCTCGTGATCAAATGTATTGTTCACAACATCGAAACAGCACTTTCCTGATGGAATTGTGATCGGCCACGATTCGGAAGACCATCAGTTCTCACTGGAGAGCCCTGACAGCCATTCATCAGGCAGTTCATCCCGGTGCTCGTGCATCAACCGGAGAAGCGGGGCGATTTCTTCCCAATTCGGTCCCTTCGAGAGTTTGCCCAACTCACGATCCCACTCAATAAATCCCACATCGGCAAGCTTCGGTAGGTGCGTGTGAGTCAATTCGATACGAGTGGCAGTAAGGTCCTCGATAGTTTCCCCCTCCACTAGAAGGTCTAATGGGTCGAGATCATCGTCATCTTGTGGATTTTCGTCGTAGAGGGCGAGAAGCAGTTGGCGGCGATACGAGTTTGCGAGTGCGTCGAAGGCTCGACTGTCTGGACGGGTCCCAACCATACCACATGGACTGGTCCGTTCCGTGAAACGATTTTGATTGACTCGTCAATAGTTTTAAGCGGTGGTACCGTTACTCGTATGTTTCACCGGACGAGAGCAGTACCTCGCGAAGGATTTTCTGGTTGCCGCGCCGAATCCGGTTCGACAGCGCCTGGCGGGAGATGCCCAATTCATCGGCCAGTGTGTCGAGACTCACCCCGCTTGGTGTCTCGAAATAGCCGTTCCGGAGTGCGAGAAGGAGTGCTTCACGTTGTTCCTGTGAAAGGCCGAAGCGACGACCGACACCGGTCGCCTCGGTCAACGTGTAGGTCCGGTCAATGTGAATAGGGTCACCGTGCTCAATGACGTAGTTGTGGAACGTCGAGAGATTGTCGTGATCGGGGAACCGCAAGCGAAACGTCCAGTCTTCATGACCACGGGCTTCGAGAACCACCCCATCCGCCGTAGCAATTCCTTCGATCAAGTCCATCGGGGGTTCTTCCCACTCGATGCGGTACAACCCGCTCTCACCGATTTTATCGAGAGCGAGAAGTTCCCGGACGGTAGGTTGCGATCGTACCATCTCCGCAAAGGCGTCGTGATCATCCCCGGTCGCCCACACGAAGGGCATGATCATGTCTCCGGTTGGGACGATCCGTTCAAGTTCAAGCTGCATGGGTGACCCCGAGAGAACCTCACCGAGCTGAAAATCTGTGGCCGGAATTGTGAACTCTAGGATGACGCTCATACCACTGATAGGAGCGCCGGTCATGTAGCGGTTACTCCCCTACAGTCCCGTGGGGTGTGAAATGGACGGTTGTAGTTGAGCTCTGTACTTCGCACATCCTTCGATGCTTCTCAGCAATTAAGGATTTCAACAGAGCCAGTTCATTAATTAGCCTGGAAAGATAGCTGAGAACACACAGGTGCTTGTGTTTCCAGTGCAATCAGTCCAAAAAATGCACACGGAACTATCCTATTCGTGTGCATATTGGGTCGAACCTGCTTCTTGACGTATGACTGCTGGGGGTCACTCTGCAGATGGGTGGTTATCTAAACGAAAAGCAGCGCGAGTTCCCCGCTCCACCTTGGGCGGGGGTGAAGCGCGTTCGCTCCGCTGCACATTCCGTACGTTCAAGTTGACAGGTACCGATATAGTAGGTACGGGAGCCACGTTATCCGCCTCGCAAAACACCGAGAGGTTGCGCCGGGCTGTGTCGGGCGGTGGTGAAGCCGCCGACCTCCACGGACACGCCACCTACGGCAGCACTAGACGACCTCTAGTGCGGTAGGAGATGCAGCGCGTTCGGGTGTTACTGCTCCCACACGAGCTCCACAGCAAGTGCGGAGGGAATTAAATTCGCCTGCCGCCGTTACGCTCCCCGTCTCGCGGAGAGGCCAAACGGCGAAGCCCCGCGCCACCGTGCGCGGGGTACTTCACGCCACTGAAGACTCAAGATTATCTTGCCCATCGTCAAGATGGACCGTTTGTTCAATAGGGTCCGTCTCGTGTAGAGTTGCGTTCCGTACGCACTCAGAAACCGATGCATTATCTACGACGGCGGAGACCAGCAGATCATGGCCACAGTCACCTCCGTCGAAACGGGGTTGTACGGAATTCCCAACGAACAAGCACTTGAAGACGCTACTCAGACATTCGACGAGCTGGAACTCGTGACCGCCCTCGTGGAGACATCGGCCGGCGTCACCGGTGTCGGCTTCACCTACACGATCGGACGTGGCGGTCGCACCGTCAAGCAGTTCCTCGACGACGTACTCGTCCCCCGTCTCGAAGGAATGCCCGTCGCCCCGCGACAGGCCTACGCCGACCTTCGTGGCGAAACGACGTTCATCGGTCGTGAGGGAATCTCCGAGTTCGCTATCGCCGCGGTCGACGTTGCGCTATGGGACGCGAAAGCGAAAGAGACCGACCAGCCACTGTACGCTCTTCTCGGTGGGACTAAACGGCGCGTCCCCGCCTACGAGACCAACGGTGGCTGGATACAATTTGACGAAGACCAACTGCGCGAAAACGCACGTCGGGTCGGCGAAGAAGGGTTCGCCGGGATGAAAATGAAGGTCGGTCGCGGTCACACTGAGGATGCCCAACGTATCCGCACGGTCCGCGAGGAATTACCTGATGACACCGACTTACTGGTGGACGCGAACTGTTCGTTCAGCGTCGCCGAGGCGCGCCAGTTCGTGAACGAACTCGATGTCCCCCTGGGGTGGCTGGAAGAACCTCTTGAGAAGGGGGACTACGCGGCCTACGCGGATCTTCGCGACAAGGTCGACGTTCCTATCGCGCTCGGCGAGAACGGCTACAATACGACGCAGTTCAAGCAAGTGCTCGACCAGGGCGCTGCGGACGTCCTCCAGCCAGACGTCAGCAGAGTCGGTGGCATTACTCCGTGGCTCACTGTCGCCGAGGCCGCTTCACTCTGGAACACGCCCATCTCACCGCACTACGTTGAACCCGTTCACGTTCACCTCGTGGCACCGTTCGACAACGTTCCGTACGTCGAACACCACTCGACGGTCCTAAACAAAGTGGTCGAGTCGCCACTGGAACTCCGGGACGGTGGTTTCACGCCGCCGGATGCGCCGGGTCACGGCATGGTCTTCGAGGGAGTTAGCCAGTACGAGAAGTAGCTGAGTGTTCCTCTCTCAAGACCCCGAGTTCGACTGCTGAATACGGTCTCTGGACCAAATGACAGGATTCCACTCGCTGGTCTCTTAGTCTGACGAGCTGCGCGCGGCTATTCCATTTCGCCAGTCGGGATCGTAGTCGGCCGACTGCCGATTTCGATTCTCGGGGTCCGCACGACTCACGTCTTTCCCGGCGGCAGTCCCGTTGGAGCGACCCCACTCAACGACCGCGACCGGAAGCGTACGACGTCCTGCTTCGCGTCTCATCACATCTCGAAAGCGTATTCGTCAGAAACGACAAGTCCGGATATGCTTCAGGAACCAACTCGCAACAGCCGGAAGCAGGCGTCACGCCGATCTCACTCACCAATGCCGTATCTGAGGCGTGAACTGAGAGAGTAGAGTCCAAAACGTCCGCGCCGAGCGAACCGAGGCGCGGTTCACCGTCAGAGCAAGCTCTGACGAGCCCTGGCTCGCGGTACTCGCCAGGACACCGCCGGAGCGGGTCGAAGACCCACGGAGGCGGCCTTTTCGCCCACGTTTTGCGCCGAGCGGTTCCCGCAGCGAGCGCTAGCGAACGAGGAAACCCGAGTCGGAAAAACGTGGTAGTGGACTCGCGGGGGTCTCGCGAGCGAAGCGAGTGAGACCACGCGAGGGAATGACCGAACGAAGTGAGGGAATGGACTCGCGGGGATTTGAACCGAGTGCGAGACGGTCGCCTCGCTCCACTCGGCGCTGCGACTCGCGTGTTCAAATCCCTGCTCGAACAAACAGAATTGCGTCGCTCGCGAGTTTGCGAGCGACAGCAATTATGGACTCGCGGGGATTTGAACCCCGGGCCTCTTCCTTGCGAAGGAAGCGATCTGCCACTGATCTACGAGCCCGCAAATCGTTGTGAGAGCGCGGCCACGATAAAGCCTGCGCGTGAGAGCCGGCGTGGGGGCCGGTCACACGGACCGGCCGGGGCCGGCGAGGCGGGTCAGTCCTCGAGGACGATCTCG
>Ga0207718_100348_pt1 | contig 47342 bp, 43 predicted proteins | sample A23M2SouthBayCA_FD_187749 | JGI IMG/M metagenome (GOLD analysis project Ga0207718, IMG submission 187749) | Aerobic enrichment media microbial communities from Eden Landing Ponds, California, USA - A23 M2 (SPAdes) | ecosystem: Environmental > Aquatic > Marine > Unclassified | place: Emeryville... | reverse complement strand
TTTGTCGAAGGCGACGTCGTACTCCCCGCCGGGTTCGAACTCGCCGACCGGGAAGTCGACGCCCGGCTCCTCCCCGCGCTCGCGGGCCTCCGCTCGCGCCTCGGCGGCGTTGCGGAAGAACTCGTCCGCGTTCGGCGACTCCCGCGAGGAGGTCGCCCGGGCGCACGCGAGGGCGGCGTGGACCGCACAGATGCGGCCGCGCCACTCGGAGGGCTCCCAGCGCTCGGTCGCGAGCTCCTCGTAACGCTCGACGAGCAGCGCGACCTCCTGCCCGGCGCGGAGGTCCTCGACGACGTACAGGTGGAGCCGGTCCCAGAGGTTCCACGCGAATCCCGAGCGAGCGAGCTCCCACGCGGCCCAGGCGGCGACCTCCTCGTCGGAGCGGCGAACCGCCTTCTGCAGCAGACTCGACACCGCGTAGCGGTTGAAGCCGCCGTCGGTCTCGTCGGCCTCCTTCTGTTCGCCGAAGTCGTTCGCGCCGTCGGCGTCGGGGTCGCGCTCGGAGAGTTCGCCGCCGGCGCCGAACGTCGCCTGTCTGCTCTCGTCGTCGGCCATGTCCGCGCGGTGATCGTCGCGGGCGATAAACCCCCCGACGGGACCGTGACTCGGCGTGACGATGCGTGGTCGAATGAGAACCCTTAAGTCCGAATCGGCGGGTATCTGTTGATGTACCCGGGTTTAGCTCAGCCTGGTAGAGCAGCCGACTGTAGATCGGCTTGCCCCCCGTTCAAATCGGGGAACCCGGACTTCTCGCGGTCCACCACACCCGAACGGGGGACCGCACCTCGCCTATGGCTCACGACCGCCCCACACTCGCTTGTCCGTCACGAGTGAGACGGTCATCGGATCCGAGACGACGATCTGACACGAGAGCCGGGGGTAGCCGAACCGGTCGGCGAGGCGGTCGTGCCAGTGGGACGCCTCGGGGCCGTCGACGAGACGGACGCCGCAGGTCGCACACAGCCCGTTCCCGCCACAGTTGATCCGTTCCGTCGCCGTCGCGTACGGGGAGAGATCCAGATCCGCGCCGGCGTCACCATCGGCGGCGAGCAGCGCGTCGCGGAGCCTCGCGCCGCGCTCCACGTGCAGCGTCACCTCGCCGTCGTCGTGGCGGACCCGGACCGGTACACGGTCGTCGTCAGTCTCGTCATCGCCGGCGTCAACGGTCACGGGCCCTCAACGGCCGCCCCGAACTAAACGTCGCCGCCGGGACGACCCGTCGCGCGGGCGACCCTCCGGCGTCTCGTTCGGATAGCTATTTGTATGGCCCACAGTATTCTCAAGATATGACTACAAGAATATTTGATGACGAGAGGAGTCGGTCGGCCGACGACAGCGCGGTCCCCGACCGCCTCGCCGACGTGGGCGAGCGGGAACTGGTGGTCGGCGGCGACCGACCGATCCGGTTCTCCGCCGGGCACCGGTTGCTCCACCACGACGGAAAGTGCAGTCGCCCGCACGGGCACAACTACGAGGTCACGGTCCGCGTCGCCGGCGACCTCGGCGCGGAGGGCTGGGTCGTCGACAAGGGGGCGGTGACCGCCGTCATCGACGAGTGGGACCACCGGTTCCTCGTCGAGTCGGGCGACCCGCTCGTCGAAGGATTCGAGGCGACAGGCGACGACGACGCGCTGGTCGTCCTCGACGCGCCGCCGACCGCGGAGATGCTGAGCGTCGTGCTGGAGGAGAAGCTCGCCCACCGCCTCCCGGATCGCGTCTCCGAGGTCGCCGTCGAGGTGTCGGAGACGAGCGAACTGTGTGCGGGCGGGATCTGACGATGCCCGTCACCAGCGAGGTCGAGCGTCCCGATCCCGCTCCCGACGGGCCGGCGCTCCCGGTCAACGAGCTGTTCGCCTCTCTCCAAGGGGAGGGCGGGCTCGCGGGGGTTCCGAGCACCTTCGTCCGCACGAGCGGCTGCAACCTCCGGTGTTGGTTCTGCGACTCCTACCACACCTCATGGGAGCCGACACACGCATGGATGGCGGTCGACGAGGTGGTCGAGGAGGTTCGCGCCCGCGATCCGAATCACGTCGTGCTCACCGGCGGCGAGCCGGCGATCCACGAGGAGAGTTTCGAACTCCTCCGTCGACTCGCCGCCGACCACCACCTCACTGTCGAGACGAACGGCACCGTCGTTCCGCCGGAAGACACCCCGATCGATCTCGCGAGCATCAGTCCGAAGTTGGCGTCGTCGACCCCGTCCGACGAACGACCGCCCGCGGGCGTCGACGGACCCGGCGGCGCCGACGGCGCGGTCGTCACCGACGGGTGGACCGAGCGCCACGAGGCGAACCGGATCGACCTCGACGCGCTCGTCACGCTCGTCGAGCGCTACGAGAGCCAACTGAAGTTCGTCGTCACCGAACGCGACGACATGCCCGAGATCGTCGATCTCGTCGAGCGCGTTCGCGACGCCGCCGGCGTTCCGATTCCCGACCGCGAGGTGCTCCTCATGCCCGAAGGCCAGACCCGCGAGCAGTTGGCCAGCACCCGCACGACGGTCGCGGAGTTGGCCGTCGAGTACGGCTTCCGGTACACGCCCCGCATCCACGTCGACATCTGGAACGACGCCCCCGAGACGTGACCCCTAAGATGGACTCCGACTCCACGGAACTGACCGATTCCACCGATTCCACCGACATCATGCCAACCGATTCCACCGACTCCACCGACACCGCGGTATCGACCGCCGACCAGTCCGATCGACCCGGCGCCGTCGTCCTCGTCTCGGGCGGGATGGACTCCGCGACGACCGCCTACGAGGCCCGCGAGCGCGGTTACGATCTCCACTTCCTGCACACCTCCTACGGACAGAACACCGAGACGAAGGAACGCGAGTGCGCCGAGGCGCTGCGCGAGGAGTTGGACGTGTCGACCGACCACGTTCTCCACATCGAGACGAACCACCTCGCGCGGATCGGCGCCTCCTCGCTCACCGACCCGTCGATGGCGGTCGACGACGCCGACCTCGATGCCGAGGACGACGACATCCCCTCCTCGTACGTCCCGTTCCGCAACGCGAACCTCCTCTCGATGGCCGTCTCCTACGCCGAGGCGAACGACTGCGAGGCCGTCTTCGTCGGCGCCCACTCGGAGGACTACTCCGGCTACCCCGACTGCCGCCCCGAGTTCTTCGAGGCGTTCGAGCGAATGGTCGACGTCGGCACGAAGCCGACGACGAACATCGAAATCGTCGTCCCGTTCGTCGAGAACTCCAAGACCGACATCGCCGCCCGTGGCGCGGAACTGGGCGTTCCGTACGAGTTGACCTGGAGCTGCTACCGCGAGGAGGCACCCGCCTGCGGAACCTGCGACGCCTGTGCCTTCCGGCTGCAGGCGTTCCAGCGTCTCGGGATCGAGGACCCGATCGAGTACGAGACACGTCCGGACCACACGGACGAAGTTGACCCTCCCGCGGAGTCGTAGCGCCCGCACGAGGAACGAGCGAGCCGGCGGACCCGCGAACCGTCTTGAGTGATGACGGCGCCACGGCCCCCGTGACCTGACTCCCAGCCCGCGGGCATGCAGCGGTCGCGCGACGCGACGCCCGCGGACCGATCCCGTCGGGGATCCGCCCGACGGAGGAGGACACTCCCGCGTCGACAGTTCGCCACATCGATCGCCGACCGACCCGAGCGTGACGGATCGATACCGGCCACCCTGAACGGAACCGCAAGCGCTACGCACGCACCCGCGTAGCACCGGAACGTGCCGACGTTCGCCGCCATCGACGCGCTGGAGGAGCGTGTTCCCCCGCTCGTCGGACTGGCAGTCGCCGTGGTCGCGGTCTCGACGAGCGCCATCCTCGTCGAGTGGAGCGGCGCCCCGAGCCTCGTGAAGGCGCTGTATCGCGTCGTCTTCACGATCGCGCTGTTGCTTCCGATCACGCTCGCCCGCCCGCGCGACCGAGCCGCCTTCCGAAAGATCGGGACCCAAGACCTGCTGCTCGCGGTGCTCTCGGGAGTCGCCCTCGCGGTGCACTTCGCGTCGTGGTTCGAGAGCCTCCGCTGGACGAGCGTCGCCGCGAGCGTGACGCTCGTCCAGGCACAACCGCTGTTCGTCGTCGCCGGCGCGTGGGCGCTACTCGACGAGCGGGTCGGCCCGAAGACCGTCGCAGGGATCGCCGTCGCGCTGGTCGGGATGGCCGTGATGAGCGTCGGCGACGCGCTGCTCGGAGCCGCGCCGGCCGTCACCGGTCCCGACCCGCTGTACGGGAACGCGCTCGCGGTACTGGGCGCGGCCATGGCCGCCGCGTACGTGCTCCTCGGACGCTCGCTCCGCCAGCGACTGCCGTTGCTCCCGTACGTCGTCGTCGTGTACGCGACGTGTGCGCTCACGTTGCTGGCGGCGACGCTCGCTCGCGGTCACCCGCTGCTCGGGTACGGCACCGACGAGTGGATCCTCTTCCTCGCGATGGCAGCCGGGCCCGGCGTGTTCGGTCACACCGTGATCAACTGGGCGCTCGCGCACGTCGAGTCCAGCGTCGTCTCCGTCTCGCTGTTGGGGGAACCGGTCGGCAGCACGATCCTCGCGATGGTGCTGCTCGCCGAGTACCCCTCGCTCGTGACGATCGTCGGCGGGGGCGTCGTGCTCGCCGGCGTGATCGCGACGGCACGGGCTCGGGAGACCTGACGGCGGTCGAGTCCCGGTGGTGACCGGTTCGGGGCTACGGCTGCTCCAACAGCTCGCGCGTCGTCCGGTGCCTGTACCGGAACATCGGCTCGAAGCCCACCCAGCCGAGCGGCGAGGCCGCCCTGCCGAGGGCGCCGCCGGGGAGTTCGTATCGGACCTCGTCGTCGACGACCGTCGAGTCGCCGCGCTCGTAGAACCGGTGGGTGTGGCGCCACATGGGGAACGGACCCCCCTCCATCGTGTCGACGAACGACGCCCTGCCGTCGTCGAGCTCCACCTCACGGTCCTCGATCCGGGAAGTCCATGTCTGCCGTGGTCCGACGCCGAACGGACGCGCGCTCATCTCGATATCGGTGCCAGCCACGAGGCTGGCGGGATCGGGCTCGCCGTCGGGACCGACGACGCGCTCGACGCGGAGGTTCATGAAGCCGGGAGTCAGTGCCTCGAGCCCGGATATCTGCGAGTGGAACTCCCACACATCGTCCAACGAGGCCGCAACACGGACACGCCGTCGGTACGTCGACATGGTCGACCCACGGGCCGAAGGGGGAAACACGCATCGGCGTCGCCGCGGTATCGGTGCCTTTTACGACGACTGCACCCGTGTCGTCAGCTATGAGCGATGACGCCGACGAGAGCGAGGGGTATCGCACCGAGTCCGACAGCCTCGGCGAGATGCAGGTTCCCGCGGACGCCTACTGGGGCGCACAGACCCAGCGCGCCGTCGAGAACTTCCCCATCAGCGGCGTGACCTTCGGACGGCGCTTCGTCCGCGCGCTGGGCGTCGTGAAGAGGGCGGCCGCGCAGGCCAACCGCGACCTCGGACACCTCGATGAGGACACCGCCGCGGCGATCGTCGAGGCGGCCGACGAGGTCATCGCCGGCGAGCACGACGACCAGTTCCCGGTCGACGTGTTCCAGACGGGTTCGGGCACGTCGTCGAACATGAACGCCAACGAGGTCATCGCCAACCGCGCCGCCGAGATCTCGGGCGCGGAGATCGGCGACCGCGTGATCCACCCCAACGATCACGTCAACTTCGGCCAGTCGAGCAACGACGTGATCCCGACGGCGATGCACGTCGCCGCGTTGGAGGCCGTCGAGAAGGACCTGCTGCCCGCGCTGGAGGGACTGCAAGCCGCCCTGGAGGAGAAGGAGGCCGAGTTCGACGGCGTCGTCAAGACCGGGCGCACGCACCTGCAGGACGCGACGCCCGTCCGTCTCGGTCAGGAGTTCGGCGGCTACCGAGCACAGGTCCGGAAAGGGATCAAGCGCGTCGGCGACACTCGATATCACCTTCGTGAACTCGCGTTGGGCGGAACGGCGGTCGGTACCGGCCTCAACACCGACCCCGAGTTCCCCGAGCTCGCCGCGGAGTACATCTCCGAGGCGACGAACACGCAGTTCCGCGAGGCCGACAACCACTTCGAGGCGCAGGCCGCCCACGACGCCATGTCCGAGGCGCACGGCGCCCTCCGAACGGTCGCCGGGAGCCTCAACAAGATCGCCAACGACCTCCGACTGCTCGCTTCCGGTCCGCGCAACGGTCTCGGCGAGATCGAACAGCCCGAGAACCAGCCCGGCTCGTCGATCATGCCGGGGAAGATCAACCCCGTCGTCGCCGAGGCGGTGAACCAGGTTCACAAGCAGGTCGTCGGCAACGACGCCGCCGTCTCGGCGGGCGCCGCCGAGGGGCAGATCGATCTCAACCTCTACAAGCCGGTGTTGGCGCACAACTTCCTCCAGTCCGCCGAGCTGTTGGCGAACGCCAGCGAGGTGTTCGGCGAGCGCTTCGTCGCGAAGCTGGAGGCGAACGAGGCGTACGCCGCCGAGCGCGTCGAGCAGTCGATGGCGCTGGCGACGGCGCTGAACCCCGCGATCGGCTACGACAAGGCCAGCGAGGTCGCCAAGACCGCGCTGAAGGAGGACAAGACCGTTCGAGCGGTCGTTCTGGAGAAGGGCTACCTCACCGAGGAGGAGGCCGACGAGGTGCTCGACCCGGAGGCGATGACCCACCGCGGCATCCTCGGAGAGGAGTAGGCGACCCGCCCGATCTGACGGCGTTCGATAGATCAGTCGGACTCGACCGCTCCCTCCTCCATGCGCTCGTACCGCTCCACGAACGTCGACTCACAGGTCGGGCAACAGAAGTGGTAGAGGGTTCCGCCGACGCGGCTCGAGACCCCCTCGCTGGTGACGCTGTTGCCGCACTCGGCGCACTCCAGCGCGAACTCCGTGGCGCTGACACTGGGGCTCCAGTCGGCGTCGGAGACGAGTTCGACCGCGTAGTCGTCGATCGCGTCGGCGCCGACGACCGACGCGACCCACTCGTCGACCGCCCCGTTCGCGACCCGCGCGTACGCGACCACGTCGCTTTCGGCGGTCGTGAACACGTGTTCGACCGCCTCACTCGCCCGCAGGGAGTCGCGCACGTCGCCGGCGGACCCCGGCGGGAGCTCCAGGCGGATCAACACCGGCGTGCCCGCCCGCAGCAGCGACCGATCGACGTCGATCGTGAACTGTCTGATGACACCGGACTCCCGGAGCCGGGTAACCCGGTCCGATACCGCCGGTCCCGAGAGGTCGACGGCCTCGCCGATATCGCTGTAGGACCGCCGACCGTCGGCGGCGAGCATACGGAGGATCTCCATGTCGGTCTCGTCGAGGTCGCGCATCGGTCGCTCTGACGTTCGGCGCGGTGAAAAGAAACGCCCCGGCCCGACCGGGGTCGACACCGTGGCCTGACGGGGCCGCGACCGGACGAACCCGAGGGGACACCGTCGATCGGGGCGCCGACTGACGATCCAGCGGACGGTCGCCTCCGGCCGGCTACCGCCGGAACAGACCGGTACGTTCAATTCCTCTCGGTCGGAGATGTACGGTATGCCTCAGCTCACGGCGAGAGCCACCGGTCGGGATCTCCTTCGGTGTCGACGATGCGGGACGGAGTTTCCGGAGGGACGTGCGACCGAGGACGGCTGGCACTACGTGTGTCCCGAGGAGGAGTGCGACGCGAGGGGGCTCGGCGACGGCCTCAAGCGCGTCGAGTAACCGGACCGGCCGGAACCGCCGCGGCAGCCGCGGTCGACGGGTGTGGAGACGGCCGGAGGGCCGACCCGACTCACACCCTTTTTCTCCCCGGCCGCCGCAGGTCCGCGCAATGACCGATCGCTCGTTCGACCCCGAGGAACTCGGCCTCGTCGCGGGGCTGGAGATCCACCAGCAGCTCGACACGGCGACGAAGCTCTTCTGCGACTCGCCGACGACGCTCCGCGAACCCGAGGAGGCCGAGCGCACGATCACGCGCTACCTCCATCCGACCAAGTCGGAGCTGGGAGAGATAGACGACGCGGCCCTGGAGGAGTCGCAGGTGGATCGGACCTTCGAGTACCTCGCGTACGACAGCACCTGTCTCGTCGAGGAGGACGACGAGCCGCCCCACGAACTGGACGAGGACGCGCTGGAGGTGGCGATGCAGATCGCGGACCTGCTCGACATGGACGTGGTCGATCAGGCGCACGTGATGCGCAAGATCGTCATCGACGGGTCGAACACCTCGGGCTTCCAGCGTTCCACCCTGCTCGCGCAGGAGGGCGAGATCGAGACCGACGACGGTCCCGTCGGGATCGAGGACCTCATGCTGGAGGAGGAGTCGGCGAAGCGTGTCGACGAGACCGACGACGGGGTGCGCTACTCGCTGGACCGACTCGGCATCCCGCTCGTCGAGATCGGCACGAAGCCGGACATCTCGACGCCGGAACAGGCCCGAGAGGCCGCCCAGCGCATCGGGATGTTGCTCCGCTCGACGGGGACGGTGAAGCGCGGCCTCGGGACGATCCGCCAAGACGTGAACGTCTCCATCAGGGAGGGTGCCCGCGTCGAGATCAAGGGCGTGCAGGCGCTCGACCAGATCGACGATATCGTCGAGACCGAGGTGAGGAGACAGAAGGAACTGGTCGACGTCGCCGCCGAGCTCGACGCGCGCGACGCGGCAGTCGGCGACCCCGTCGACGTGACAGCGACCTTCGAGGGGACCGACTCGGGCGTCATCGGCGGGGCCCTCGACTCGGGCGGGGTGGTCCGTGCGGTCCGGCTGGCGGGCTTCGACGGTCTCGTCGGCCGCGAGATCGCCCCGGACCGTCGGCTCGGCACGGAGCTGTCCGATCACGCGAAGCGCCACGGGGCCGGCGGCATCTTCCACACCGACGAACTGCCCGCCTACGGCGTCACCGAGTCGGAGGTGGAGGCGCTCCGCGAGGCCGTCGGCGCAAGTGAGGGGGACGCGGTCGCGCTCGTCGCCGACGACCCCGAGACGGCGGAGCTGGCGATCGACGCGGCCGCCGAGCGCGCGGAGTCGGCCATCGAGGGCGTCCCCGAGGAGACGCGCGGCGCGAACGACGACGGCACCACGCGCTACCTCCGGCCGCTGCCGGGCGCCGCGCGGCTGTACCCCGAGACGGACGTGCCGCCGGTCGAGCCGGACCCGAGCGAGGTCGAAACGCCCGAACTCCTGACCGAGAAGCTCGAGCGGTATCAGGAGGAGCACGGCCTCGGTGCCGGACTCTCGGAGCAGGTCGCGTACGGGCGCCGGATGCCGTTGTTCGAGTCGGTCGTCGCCGACGGTGTCGACCCCACCTTCGCGGCGTCCACGCTCGAGTCGACGCTGACGGAACTGCGCCGCCACGACGTGCCGGTCGGCGAGCTGACCGACGATCACCTCCGTGACGTGCTCGCGCTCGTCGAGGACGGCGAGTTGGCGAAGGAGGGCGTCGGCGACGTGCTGACGGTGCTCGCGGAGCGGCCCGAACTCGACGGCGAGGAAGCCGTCGAGGAGGCCGGCCTCTCGGGTGTCGACGAGGACGAGGTCCGCGAGGCGGTCGCCGAGGTCGTCGAGCGAAACGCCGAGCAGGTCGAGGCCGAGGGGATGGGCGCCTTCTCCGGGCTGATGGGTGAGGCGATGGGCGCGCTGCGCGGGAAGGCCGACGGCGAAGTGGTGAGCGACGTGTTGCGCGAGGAGATACGGAAACGGGCGTAGGTCGAGTCCTCGATATCGGTCGCCGACCGCCTCTCGTTCGGCTCTGTTGGCACCCTCAGGAGTAGCAGGACAGGTCCAGCAGATCGGTAGATACAGTACATACTTATGCCACATCAACAACTAGAGAGTATATTGTACAATGGCCTCTGTCCTTCTTGCTGAGGACACACCGTTACAGGCGAATATAATACAGTCTTTTTTGAGCGATTACTGCACATCCTTCAAATGTGCTAACAATGGAGAAGAAGCGGTCTGGTTTGCAAGTGTTTATAATCCCGATATCGCAATCATCGATCTCAATTTACCCGAAAAGAGCGGATTTCAAGCAACAAAACAGATCAAACAAATAGATTCGGATATCAAAATAGTTGTCAGTACTGCTTACGATTCTGAGCAGACGATTCAAAGAGCAATCAACATGGGTGCTGACGACTATCTGATCAAGCCCTACACAAGGAACGATCTGATAGACTCAATCGAGTCAGTGATAGAATAAGGAGAACCGCCTCATAAGCAGACAACGAGCGAGAAAATGGCTCAAGGCTCATCGAGTCGGTTAACGGATCCGTGGCTCTATATTCCGATGAACGTTGTCATTTGGGTACTGGTATGGGTTTCAATAGATGTGCTATTCTCGGAGTCTAGTGTGATCTCTGCCGCAATACCGGGAGCAGCAGGTGGATTGGGTTTTGCGATCTTCACCTATTATTTCAAGCATGGAGACAGCACGTAGCGCAGCCTCTGATCTGTTCGCGTCTGGTCCGATTGCTGTCGTTCCGTCTATCCCGACCTACACAACGACTTGAGCCTGTCCGCGATGCCGAATACGCAGTACTTCATTCACCGGCTGCTTCAGCGGCAGAAGTGTTGAATCAAGAAGGATTCAGCTGAGCCAAATCGATAGCGACGGCAGCCTTCCAAATCGGACTGTGTCGCCGCCGACGATCTCACCGGCTACCGCGGGGCCGTCGACGACGAGTGGTGAGTCAACTACGGGGACGACACACGACTCTCGGATCCGACCACCGCCAGCCTGTGCGCTATCCTCCGAGGTGATCGACCAGCAACTCCGCGACTTCGTCCGGCCGTTCGTGCGTAATGAAGTGGCCAGCGTCGGGAAATCGCTCAAGCCGGCCATCCACACAGTACGACAGACTCCTCGGTGCCAACTCCGGGACGAGCGCGTCGTCACGCTCACCCCACACGATCAGCGTCGGCGCTGAGACCGACGCACGCGGCGGTACCCGCGGGTACCGCGGGACCGCCCGATACCAGTTCACCATCGACCGAGCGGCACGCGGCCGCCCCCACGCGGTGCGGTATCGGTCAAGATCCGCCTCGTCGAACGTGCCCTCCGGAACGCTGTCGGTCAACACCCGAGTCAACAGGGCGAAGTCGTTTCGCGCAGCGGCCCACTCCGGAAGCAGGGGGATCTGGAACGCGAACGCGTACCAGCTGCGCCGCAGTTGCTCGCGGTTCTCGAGCAGCGTCCGGCGGAACGCGCTGGGGTGGGGAACGTTGACGACGCCGAGGCGGTCGACCCGCTCGGGCTCTCGCAGTGCGAGGTCCCACGCGACGAACGCGCCCCAGTCGTGACCGACGACGTGTGCCGACTCGTACCCGTCCGATCGGATCAGCGCCACCACGTCACGAGTGAGTTCCGTGATCCGGTACGGGCGAACGCCCGCTGGCTTCCCGCTGCGGTTGTAGCCCCGTTGGTCCGGGACGAGTACCCGATAGCCCGCCTCGACGAGTGGCTGGATGTATCGGTGCCAGCCGTACCAGAACTCGGGGAACCCGTGCAACAGCACCACCAGCGGGTCCGCGGGGTCGCCGGCGGTGACGACGTGGAGTCGCACGCCGCTCGCGTCGCGGAACTCGTGCTCGATCGGCACGTCCTCCACCGTCTGGACTGGGGCCATGGAACTGATCCGGACGGGATCGTTGTGAATGTTCACAGACTGGTGGCGACCTCGCTCGGAACCGCCGGCCCTTCCGAGGCGTTCGGATGGGACCGTCGTCTCGAGCGCGTCGGTCAATGAAGCGTTCCCTCTCGGTGGACGGCGTCGTACGCGAACAGCGCGTAGCCGACCTCGGCGGGCGTGTACCGCGTCTCGGCGGCGATCGCTCGGATCGGCTCGATCATCGCCACATAGTCGTCGGCGTCGAACGACTCCTTCCGGCCATCGAGGTGGTCGAACCGATCCAGCGTCGCCCACACCCGCGTGTCCACGACCGCGTGACGATCCGGATCCAATGCAGTGAGGACGCACGACGCTGTCGGCGCCTGGAACCCACTGAGGCCCGTGATCAAGCGTATCTTCGAGAAGTCTCCGTGGACGTCGAGGACGTTTCGCGTCACCTCGCGACATCGATCCTCGGGGTTGGATTCGACGTGATACGCGCTGCGCGTCGACGACAGATACGCGATCTCGTACAGGTGATCGCGAGTGAGATGCCCCTGTTCGCGGTACCGCTCGCCGAACGTCTCCAGTTCGGTGGGCAGGAGCCCCTGTGTCTCGTCGTAGCGGTCGAGGTACTCGGCGATCGTTTTCTCGTCCATGGATGACACCTGGACCGCCGCACAGTAATCGGCTCCGGGTTTGGTTCCGATCGATCCCCCTCCACTCGAGAGCCGCCGATACGTGGTACAGTTCGTTGTGAACGAACCGTGTCGCCGCCGGCTCATAACGCCAGCAGCGAACACCTCGCCACGTTTGCATGTGTGTGGTTCGGATGGTAGTAGTTCAGATCTCTTTGCTGAGCTGTTCACCGTCGCCAGAGTGAAATCGCCGAGTGCGTCCACAAGCACCCGGCCGAATTGCTCGGGGACCTCTGGATTCGATGCCGAGCGGGGGAATGCTCCCCGTATCCTACCCGTAGAGGAAGCAGAACGTTCAGTTCAGACTGTCCACATCGATTCTCACACTTCCCTCAGAATAGGTGCCACCAATCGCTCGGCCCGCTCTGTACCGGACACGTTGGTGTCACGCTTCGATTACGGATACACTGTTCAGGTCCCGACCGTTGTCGTGGGTGGACTCCACTGGGTAGCTTCCTACGACGACACACACGGGCGGGCCGCAACGCGAGTGCTGGAACAGACTGAATCGGTTTTCGACGCGAACGGCTGCCCTGGATGCTGAGTTCCCACTCGATGACGAAAAGCATGCAGCGGTGTCGCTGGCGAACGAGAGCGACGCCGCCCCGCTGTCATGTGCTGAATTCAACCGGCTCGGAGTAGTCCACGCCTCACTCGCCGAGACGTACCTCGTGACAACCCCGACATCTCTCGCGGTTTGCGTAGGAAAATAGATAGTTGTCCGCAGGAGACCGGTCGACGCTAAGACAGATCAGTGCCGCTCGCAGTCGGGACGAGCCAGCAACCTCCAGTTGGCACGGTCACTGCTCGGGTGACCAGTTGCCCGGCAGTCAGTTGGCAGACGTGTGATGGAACAAGACCGAAGGGGAGCGATTGACACCGCCTCATCTCACGCAGGGTAGCTGACTTAATAGTCCGTCGCGGACCATGTGTACATATCATTCGAATTTGAAGTGTAAGCAACCTTTTTCTGGTTTCATACAGAACAAAGGAACATGTCCGAAGGAGAGGAGCACGACCGTGAGACCTTCACTGGTGCATATATCCCCGATGGAGGTCGCCCAGAAGTACCGACAGTCGCAGAGAGCATACGAAAGGACGGAAGCCGCCTACCGGATAACGACGACCTGTAGTCGCTACCGAACGCTATCACTCTATCTGCAGACCTCTCACTCGATAGAGGCCGAGATCTGCTCCGATAGCGAACAGTACGACGAGCACGTAGAACAGTGGTCTCGACCCGAAACTCGGTGTGTACAGCCCAGCGACGATTCCAGATCCAAGGAACAGTAACGAGTCAATGAACAATGCCATACACAAAAAGAACGAGACGCTCTGCTTTTCCATAGTGTTATAATTTCCAACGAGCCATTCAGAGTAGCTACTTGATAGTCTCTGATAGAATTCCCTACGCGACAGATCGGATTCAACCGTATCCGTCACTCCCGCCGAACCGATACCCGCCGTGTAGTTTGTAACGGTGATCGCTGCTGCCGCGAATAGCACCGATCCGAAAAGGGTGAGAGCACCGGTGACCGAATAGAGGTTGACAAATACGCTGAGATCACGTCCAAACCGTGCAGCCACCGGCACAGCGCTGAGTACGGCACCTAAGAGGATGATATTCAATCTGAGCACTTGGAATGACTGTGTCGCAGAGTTCTGAATCGCAGTTATTTGATGATCCAAACTGACTCGACCCTCCTCAGACAGATCCCTCAGTAAGGCGAGCTCAGAATCCGCACTCTCGGCCCCGTCTCGCTCGGTTGTTGCATCCCCTCGACCGGGAGAGTTCTCATCGGTCATTGACCGAAACCCGATACCACAGCTTATTGATTGTTTGTCATTGTGTACCCGAAGGTATTGCCATCCTATCAACAGGAGACGGGTGAGTTAACCGATAGGTGAGCGCACCAGCCAGTATCCCACATTGTACAGATCGACAGCGCAGCAGTCTTCACTCGTCAGGAATCGAGACACGGGAGCCCGGTGAAACAGTGTATTATCGATCGATTCGACGGCGTCGAGAGCTCATTGCGTCTCAGGTTCAAACGTGGTGGTCGTTGACGCATGATATTTCTCGGAGGCGTCTACCGCGGACAGTTCCAGTTCAAGATCGATGGCGATCTGATCGACGGGCGCTCCCTGTGGGTCGATACGCATGTCGATGAACACTGTCTCGTCGGTCACGGCTGTCGCGTCAGGCAGTGCGATCCGTGTCACGCCGTCTGCACTGCCCCGTCCGTACGTCAGATCTGACCACGCTGACCCGGACGGCGACGCGAGGTAGATATCGGCGGGAGTTCCTGTCGGTGGCGCACGGAGATCGAACCGAACGGACTCGACCGTCGTCGCCGCATCGTACTCAATGACGACTCCGAACCCGAACTGATCGGTCAGCGTTTCCGGGAACGAGTGCTGATCGAACCCGACTACCCGACGTTCTTCACCGGAATGCTTGTAGATGAGATACGTCTCGTTCTGGCGGCCATCGTCCTGATATTCGGTGTCGACGTCGAGTTCGATCGGTTCGGATGGACCGAACGAGCAGCCGGCAGTCGTGAGTCCGATCGGTATCGTGGCCGTCGTGAGAAACTGTCGTCTGTTCATACGAGCGTGTATACCTGACAGTGAACGGTTGTGTTGGTTTCCTCGCTGGGTGGACGGTGTGTCTCAGTCATTGACGCTTGTACACCAACCAGTACGAGAGTGCGAGTGTGAGTGTCATCAGCTTTTGAACCGCTGTAGGACCACACCGTCGTAGTAGAACTGGAGATTCACGAAGCGTGCAGTTAGTTCAGAGAACGACGGATTCAATCGTCTGAGACCATCTCAAGCGGGAACCGTGATACATATCTGTGACCGTTACTGCGGACCCTTTCCCACAGTCACAGCTGACTCTATCCAGTTCCGTATCTGCTTTGAGCCAGTCCCCACAGTCACACTGTACCCTGATCTCTCTTTGCTCAAAATTATTGGTGTATGTGTTCATATGCAGACGCCCACCTGATGAAGACAGAGTGTACAACGTTCACCAAAACAACTACAACAATGTTCTCCGTGGAGATCTCTCGGTTTCAATAAGCCGGTCGCCTGAGCGATAGCTTCCGTTCTTCTATATCTGACAGTGTTACTATGGAGGACAAACAGTCGAGACCCTACGATCGGCCTCGGGGCGACCGATTCCACGATGAACGCAGAACGCTCGGAGAACGCGGCTATTCCCGACTCAGAAGGACGGCGACCCCCATGAGAGATACCGAGACTCCGAGGAGCACGAGGCCGAGATACGCGACAGCTATCGACCCGATATCCTGAATCGCGGAGTGGTACTCATTGGTCGTATGCTGGAACAGCAATACGGTTCCCAAGCCACTGATGAGAAGCCCGACAGCGTTTACCGACAGTCCGACCGTCGACATACTGGTATCTGGTCTGTCACGGCTCATATAATCATATCCACCGATCGCGACCGTCGGAGCATCAGGCCCTCGGACTGCGGACCGTCCGAACCACCGTGGCGATAGGAGATCGCGGATGACCGGGGTACGTTTCATGAGGGGAAGAACGGGGACCCCTGTCGCTGTCGCTCGCGGGTGTAGTCCTCTGAGAATCGAGATACCGGCTGTCGCCGACGGCGACAGTCGACGCTCGGTGTTACTGCCGGACGACGTTCGCTGCTCGGGGGCCCTTGGGGGAGGACTCGATATCGAACTCGACCTCCGTTCCCTCCGTGAGATCCTCGCCACCGACGTCCTCCATGTGGAAGAAGACGTCTTCGTCGTCGTCGAGGTCGCCGTCGTCAGTCGCGATGAAACCGTAACCGCCCGTGTCGTTGAAGAATTCAACCTTACCGTTAGCCATTACGATCATACGTACGGGGCAACGGGGGATAACCGTTCCGAGAGTCGAGTTACCACGGCACCACCGAACCCGCTCCCGACTCCGGACGCTGTGTGGACCGATGCTAGTGAGGGTGGAGGACCGATTCAGAACGGCGAGACGGCACTCCTCCATGAGCGAGCGAACGCTCACGATGCCACACACCACGCTGTGAACGGCGGTTCGCTGCGGGCAGTTGGTCGACCTCGCCCGAGGAGCGAGTGATACGGTGCCGCCCGCGCCGTCGCCCGCGACAAGCGAGGTTCTCCCTCGGTCGCCGCCGCGACGGAGCCACGGTATCGGTAGTCCTCCGTGGACTGGTGTGGACTACCTGTCGATATTGAGACGCACGAACGTCCCCGGCCCCCCACCCATCGATATATCAATAAAATATAATGAGCCAAGTGGTGGTACGGTACCCTTCAGTTGTGGTTCTCGACCAATCGCTGACGGACAGGCGACAGGTATTGAAAACGACCGGCCTGGCGGCGGCCGGACTCACGACGGCGGGCTGTCTCGGAACTGGGTCGGACTCCGCCAACAATCAGGCGGGGTCGTCCGGACAGACCACCATTCGGTGGTGGCACGCCATGGGCGGCAATCTCGGGGAGACGGTCGAGGCTCTGGCGTCGGACTTCAACGACCAGTCCGACACCGTCACGGTCGAGACGAGCTACAAGGGAAGCTACACCGAGACGCTCAACGCCGTCACCTCCGCGATCGGCGCCGGCGAGGCGCCGGAGTTGGCGCAGATCGTCGACCTGGGGAGCCGGCTCGCAATCGACAGCGGGGCGTTCGTCCCCATGGAGGAGGCGTTGCCCAGCGACCGGATCGACTGGTCGGACTTCCAGGACCCGGTCATCGACTACTACTCGTTCGACGACACGGTCTACTCGCTCCCGTTCAACTCCTCGAACCCGATATTCTACTACAACAAGGACATGTTCGAGGAGGCGGGCCTCGACCCCGAGTCCCCGCCCGAGACGTTGGAGGAGATCCGGGCCGCGAGCGAGACCGTCGTCTCGGACGGCATTGCCGAGCAAGGGATCACGTTCGCGAACGTGGCGTGGTTCCCGGAGCAGTGGTTCGCGGAGGCCGGTGAGCCGCTCGTCAACGAGCGGAACGGTCGGGCCGACGACCCGACCGAGATCAACCTCGACACCGACGTTGCGAACCGGATCTTCTCGTGGTGGTCGGACATGCACGACGACGGCCTGTACAACCACGCCGGCGTCGGCGCGTGGGGCGCCGCCCAACAGGCGTTCCTCAACGGGAAGACGGCGATGTGGATCTCCTCCACCGCCGGCGTCGCATCGGCGACGGCTGGGGCCGAGGAGAACGGTTTCGAGCTCGGGACCGGGTACTACCCGACGCCGGGGCAGACCCGAACCGGCGTCGTCATCGGCGGCGCCTCCCTGTGGATGACTCGCGGGCTCTCCGAGGCGAAGAAGCAGGCGCTGACGGACTTCCTGCTGTGGCTCTCGGAGGCCGAACAGCAGGCGTTCTGGCACCGGAACACGGGGTACTTCCCGATCAGCGACAGCGCGGTCCAACTCCTCGAGGACGAGGGCTGGTTCGACGAGAACCCGAACTTCCAGACCGCGTTCGACCAGCTCAGCGAGACCGAGTCGTCGGTGGCGACGAAGGGCTGGCAGGCCGGTCCGGCGACGGAGGTCCGGACGCTCATGCAGGACGGCTACGTCAGCATGATCAACTCCGACGTCACCGTCGAGGAGAAGCTCACGAGCATGAAGTCGGAGGCCGACACGGTGCTGCAGGACTACATCGACAGCAAGGGGTGAGCGATGAGCGCACACGAAACAGCCTTCGACAGTTCGCTGGGGGCGTACCTCCTGTTGCTGCCGACGCTGGCGGCGATCGGGGCGTTCCTGTACTACCCGTCGCTACAGACGCTCCGGCTGAGCGTCTACAAGACGTTCCTGTTCGGGCAGAACACCCGGTTCGTCGGGCTCGAGAACTTCACGTCCCTGCTGACGTCGAACACGTACCTGGCGAGCGTCGGGCTGACGTTCGCCTTCGCCGCGTTGGTGGTCGTGAGTACCCTCGCCGTCGGCCTGCTCGTCGCCTTCCTGCTGTACGAGGTGACGGACGGGAAGGCCGCATACCTGATCGCGGCCATCTGGCCGTACGCGCTCCCGACCGCCGTCGCCGGAACCGTCCTGTTGTTTCTCGCTCACCCGAGCGTCGGCATCTACACGTTCTACCTGGAGTCGTGGTTCGGCGTCGAGGTCGACTGGTTCACCGTCGGCTGGCAGGCGTTCCTCGTCGTCGCGATCGCCGCCGTCTGGAAGCAGGTCGGCTACAACGTGATCTTCATGTTGGCCGCGCTGAACAACGTCCCGGAGTCGCTGAACGAGGCGTGTGAGCTGGACGGCGTGGGGACGTGGCGGCGACTGCTGCGTGTCTACGTCCCGTTGATGTCGCCGACGCTGGTGTTCCTCGTGGTCATCAACACGATCTACGCGTTCTTCGGCAGCTTCGCGCTGATCGACCTGATGACGCAGGGTGGCCCGACGAACGCGACGAACCTGCTGATCTACCAGCTGTATCGCGACGCGTTCCAGTTCAACAACCTCGGACTCGCATCGGCCGAGTCGGTGATCCTGTTCCTCATCGTGGGGGGACTCACCTACGTCCAGTTGCGAGTGTCCGACCGCTACGCACACTACTGATGGCAGCAGAAACACGACGAGAGGCCGTCTCCGATGCGTCGTCAGCGACGCGACTGCTCCCGGACCAACTCTCCGTCCACGTCGGCTTGGTCGTCTCGATCCTGCTCATGGCGTCGCCGCTGCTGCTGGCGATCGTCATGAGCACGCAAACCGTCCCGGAGATCTACGACATCGGCGACATCACCCCCGGGAGCGACGGGCTCACGAACTACGTCTCGGTGCTGACGACCTACGACATGCTGACGTACATGGTCAACTCGCTGGTGATGTCGGTCGTCGTGACCGTCGGAAAGATCGCCGTGAGCCTGCTGGCGGCGGTCGCGCTCGTCTTCTACGACTTCCGGTTCAAGAACGGCGTCTTCTTCCTGATCCTGTTCACGCTGATGTTCCCGGTCCCGGTCAGGATCGTCCCGCTGTACGAGCTCATGGCGACGCTCGGCTGGTCCAACACCCTGCTGGCGCTCACCGGCCCCTATCTGGCGAGCGCGACGGCGGTGTTCCTGCTGCGTCAACACTTCATGTCGATCCCGGAGTCGCTCGTCGAGGCGGCGAAGGTCGACGGCGTCGGTCCGCTGGAGTTCCTCTGGCGGGTCCTCGTGCCCATGTCGCGCGGGATGATCACCGGGCTCGGCGTGATCACGTTCATCTACTCGTGGAACCAGTACCTGTGGCCGCTGATCGTCGTCTCCGACCAGAACAAGCAGGTCGTACAGGTCGGAATGAAGTACCTCCAGTCGGTCGGCAACGCCGGCCAGACCGACTGGGGGCTCATCATGGCGGGGGCCGTCCTGACGCTGTTGCCGCCGCTTGCGGTACTGATCGCGTTCCGGAACCCGCTGCTTGAAACGTTTGGACTCGCAGAATGACAGGAATCAGCCTTCAGCACCTGACCAAGCAGTTCGACGACGTAACGGCTGTCGACAGCGTGTCCCTCGACGTTACAGAGGGGGAGTTCCTCGTCCTCGTCGGTCCGTCCGGCTGTGGGAAGTCGACGACGCTGCGCCTGTGTGCCGGTCTGGAGTCGGCCACGGACGGGACCGTCAGCATCTCCGAACGGGACGTGACGACGGAACCCGCGAGCGAGCGGGACGTCGCGATGGTGTTCCAGAACTACGCGCTGTACCCGCACATGACCGCCCGCGAGAACATGACCTTCGGGCTCGACGCCGCCGCCGGCTTCTCGGGGAGCGAGGCGACCGAGCGCGTCGAGGAAGCGGCCGCGATCCTCGACATCGAGGACCTACTGGGACGCAAGCCGTCGGCGCTGTCCGGGGGCGAGCAACAACGCGTGGCGATCGGGCGGGCGCTCGTCCGGGACCCAGAAGTGTTCCTGATGGACGAGCCGCTGTCGAACCTCGACGCCAAGTTGCGCGTCCAGATGCGGGCGGAGCTCGCGGAGTTGCACGCGGAGCTGCAGACGACGACGGTGTACGTCACACACGACCAGGTCGAGGCGATGACCCTCGGCGACCGGGTCGCCGTGATGAACGACGGCCACATCGAGCAGGTGGCACCGCCGCAGGACCTGTACGACGCGCCCGACACCCGGTTCGTCGCGGAGTTCATCGGCAGTCCGGGGATGAACACCGTCGACGCGACGCTGCGCCGGCGCGGGGACGGCTCCGAGGTCGTCTGGGGGGACAACACGGTTCCGCTGGACGTCCCGCCCGACGACCTCGGGCTGGCCTCGGGCGATCGCGTCGTGTTCGGCGTCCGTCCGGAGGACCTCGCCGCCGACACGGACGGCGACGTTCGGATGGAGGTCACCGTGACCGAGCCGCTCGGAAGCACGCTGCTCGTCCGTGGGAGGGTCGCGGGTCACGAGATGGAGGTCAGCATCCAACCGCGGTCCTCCGTCGAGGTGGGAGACCTGATCTCGTTCCGTGTCGACCCCGACCGACTCCACCTGTTCGATCCGGAATCTGGAGCGGCGGTGTACCACTCGGCGGAGTCGCGGGAAGCGATCGGCATCGAGGGCGACGGGCATCGCGCCGCCGCCGTGGCGAGCCGAGGGGAAGCCGATGACTGACCCCGGCCCTCCCGGTCGTACCGACACCGGTCGTTCCCACGCCCTCCCCGAACGCCGCGCGACACGCACCAAGCGGGGTGAGCCTAGGTGAACCCGCGCGTCGGATTCGTGACGCAGGTGACGACGGGGCTCGACGAGCAGCTCGCGTTCGCCGGGGAGGCCGAGTTCGACTACGTCGAGATCCTGATGGACGGGCCGGTCGACCGGGAAGCGCTGGCCGAACGCGAGGAGTCAGTCCGAACGCACCTGGCCGAGGGCGACCTCGATCTGCTGGTCCACCTGCCGTTCCCGACCGACATCGGCTCGCCGTACGCCGGCGTCAGTGACGGCGCCGTCACGACGCAGCGACGGTGTCTCGACGTGGCGAGCGATCTCGGCGCCGAGAAGGCCGTGCTCCACCCGGAGAGTTCGGCGTGGGACGTGGCTTGGGAGCACGACGACCTCCGCGGGCATATCGACGAGTCCGTGGCGGAACTGAACGCCTACGGCGCCGAGCGCGGCGTCGAGATCTGTGCGGAGAACCTCTTCGGCGGCGCGTACACCATCGACACGATCGACGGACTGCTCGCGCGAACCGACGTCTCGATGACGCTCGACACCGGCCACGCACGCGTCAGCGGCTACGACGCCGCCGCCACCGCGGAGTTCGTCGCCGAGCACGCCGACCGGATCGCGCACGTCCACCTCAACGACACTCGCGTTCCGCGGGACGAACACCTCCCGTTCGGCGCCGGAACCATCGATTTCGCGACGGTCCTCGGCGCCTTCGACGACGCGTGGAGCGGAACGCTGTCGCTCGAGGTCGGGACCGAGTCGATCGAGTACCTTCGACACTCGAAGGCCGCACTCGACGACGTGTTGACGGAGATCCACTGACCGAGGGCGAGAAGCCGAGTCCCTCGGTCGACTGTCGACAGCCGATCAGGTCTCGGCCGGTCGACCGAGACCGACCGCGCGTTCGGTCACGTCACGGACGCCCTCACGAACCTCCACGTAGGTCGCACAGCGATACTCTGCCATATCACCCTGATCGTCTGAGCGTGCCGACATATGTCTTGTGAACGGTTCCCAGATGTCGGACGTGAAACATACTCTCCCCGGAGCACCCACGCTCGCCGCCGGGCCGCACGCGACCGGAGGACTCCTGTTCGTCCGCCCCCTACTGCCGGGCATCGGATGAGCAGGGCACGCGAGTGGTACCGGTGGAAGCGACGCGCCGGCGTCGAGTTCCGGCTCCTGTGGGCGGTGGCGTTCCTCAGCTACGTCGTCGGCGACATCGTCTCGACGGTGATCCTCGTGTACCTCGTGCCCGGGCTCGGGGAGGGAAACCCGCTGGTCGCCGGACTACTGGAGGCGTTCGGCGTCGGCGGCTTGGTCGTCGTGAAGGGGGGCGTGTTCGCGCTCGGCCTGTTCGTGAGCCGACGTGGCCTCGACGACGAGGACGTCGCCTTCTACTACCTCCCGCCGGTCGCGATGACGGGCTTCGGGGGGGTCGCGACGGCGATCAACCTGTGGTTGGTGTTCGGCTGAGGCGGGTGCGCTCCGGTGTCGCCGCCTCAACAGCCGGACGCGTTCCGTTCCGCGGGCATGGAGACGACGAGCGGGTCGTACCCGTTCGCCTCGTAGACGACCGCGCGGTCGCGGAGCCACCGCTCGTAGCGTTCCGGCGAAGTCGCTGCGGGCGCCCCGGGGAACAAGTGCGCGCCGGTGGTCGTCCACGAGCGCAGGGAGACGACCGGGCAGGCCGGGGAGGGCCCCCCGCGGAGCCAGACGGCCGTCGGCGAGACGGACGCGTTCACGTTGTCGTAGTAGTTCCCGGCCACCCGCGTCTGCGTGTGGGAACTCGTCCAGCGTCCGCGGACGTGGTCCGCGGCGAAGGTCCCGCCCGCGAACTCCGAGCGGGTGGTCGTGCTCGGCACCTTCCCCGTGTCGAGATCGACGTACGCGGCCGGGAGCGTGGCGACGAGCGCGACGACGAGGACGGCCGCGAGCGCCGGACGCGCGAGCCGACTGAGTCCCCCAAGGGGGACGTTCCCGGCCGCGAGCGAGTCCGGAGAGCGGCGCGACGCGACCGCGGCGGCCGCCACGAGCGCCGGGAGGTGGAGGTGTGTCTGTGCGCGCAGCGCGGTCGCGAAGTACTCCGGGGTCAGCCCGGCCGTGAACGAGTAGCCGATCAGGACGACCGGGCCCGCGAACAGCGCCAACAGGGGCGGCTCGGCGGCGCCGTCGCGACCGAACCGGTGGGCCGCCGCGGCGGCGAGCACCGCCGGCACGGCGAACGGCGCGACCGCCGCGAGCACGACCGGCGGCGTCATCGAGGTGCCGGGGAACACGGCGATCCGGGCGTTGACGGCGATCGCGACGAACACAACCGCGAGCGGGAGCCCGGCGGCCGCCCGCCTGACCGCGGACGTGGTGCCGCGGAGCCACGGCACTCCGACGACGAGCACGACCAGCCACGCGATGAACAGGCCGGGCGCCCCCTCGATCCGGTCGAGGTACGGGACGACGAGCGCGGTCGATCTCGCCCACGTGTAGTAGCCGCCGAAGTACGCACAGAAGCCGACGACCCCCCCGACCAGCACGACCCGGCCGCGCGTCAGCGGCCGGCCGACGAGATGCCCCGCGAGCAACCCCAGCAGAACGACCGCCGCGACGAGCGTGCTGAACGTGTGTGTGAACGGCAGCGCCACGAGCAGCGCCGCGAGGACCGCGAGCCACGCTCGGCGCTCGGTGCGAACGTACGCGTGGGCCGCGAGCGCGACCAACGGGATCACGAGCAGCGTGAGCGCGTCGTCGTCGGGCACGCCCGTCCGGCGGACGAACACGCCGTCGACCGCGAGCGCGAACGCCGCGAGGACGCTCGCCCGCCCGATCCGCCCGGCGTCCCACCCGAGACTTCGACCGAGACGCCGGGCGAACACCGCGCCGAGAAGTACCGACGCGGCGCCGATACTCGCGTACAGCGGCTGTGCGAGCTGGAGCGGGGCGAGGTCGGTCACCGCGCTCCCCATCGAGAGCCACGCCGTCGAGACGAGCGCGTCCGCCCGGAACCCCGCGAGGGCGATGCCCCCGTTCGCGAGCGTGTCCCGTGCGTTGGCGGCGTAGGCGATCCCGTCGAGCGTCGCCGGGAGCGGGCTCCACCACAGCGGGAACAGTCTGGTGCCCGCCGCGAGGACGAGACACGCGAGGATCGCGACCGAGCGACCCGTCGGCCGGGAGCGGCTCACGCGTCCACCTCCCCGTCGTCTGGGGTGCCGAGCGACTCCCCGCCGAGCAGCGTCGCCGGCGACGCCAGCAGCATCGACGCGACCGCGATCCCGGCGCCCAGCGTCGCGAGCGCGACCCCCGCGAGCGCGACCCCCACAAGCAGTCCCGGCGAGGCCGCGGGCCGGAGGCGGACGCCGAAGACTGTGAGATAGCCCGCGGCCGCGGCCACGCGCAACCCGCCGAGGCCCAGCGGCACGGCAAGCAGGGTCGCTCCCGTTCCGATCCGGACCGCGTCGCCCAGGACGACCCGGGCGACCCTGCCGGGCGAGGCGCCGGTGGCCCGGTAGACCCCGACCGTCTCGCGTCGCCCGTGGACCGCCCGGGCGAACGCGGCGGTGGTTCCGCCGACAGTCAGGGCGGCCGCGAGACCGAGCACGACCCCGAGCACGAGCCGGAGGTTGCCGAACGCCGTCTCGATCGCCCGCCCGATGCCGGAGCTGCCGGTGCGGCCGCCGGCCGCGACCGCCGCGGCGACGCGCTCGTCGCCGGTGACGCGATACCGCGTCGCGTCGAGTTGCTCGCCGTCGACGACGACGGTCGCCTCGTAGCGACCGGGCGGTCGGCGGGGGAGCCGGAGGGACACCGTCCGCGCCTCGCCGGGTCCGAGCGTCACGACGCGACGGACGGACCGGTCGGGACCGGCGAGGGTGACGGAGACGTTCCGGAGGGTGCGGTTCCACGGGTTCGCGAGTCGCGCGGTGAGCGTCGGCCGCGCGAGCAGGTCCGGCTCGGACGGCGCGACCGACAGCGTCGCCGCCGGCCGGCGCGGGGCGCCGACCTCGACCGCGAGCGACTCGGTCGCCGAGCGGTTCCCCGCTCGCGCGTCCACGGTCAGTCGGCCCGGAGCGCCCGTCGACACCGCCGCGACGCCGTCGTTCCCCGTGGCGGTCGTCGCCGCTCCGGCGGTCACCGTCGCGTTCGCGACCGGCCCGCCGCCGGGGTCGCTGACGGTCACGAGCAGCGTCGCGTTCGGCGGGCCGCGATCGGGCAGCGGGCCGATCGACAGCCCGCCCGTTCCGGCGCCGCCCGCGTCGCCGACGGGTACCTCCCGCGTGATCCCGCCCACGGTGAGCGTCGTCCGACCGGGCGCGCCGGTCGGCAGCGTGAACCGAACCCTCCCTGTCTCACCGGGGTCGAGGCGAACCCGTCGCTCGACCGACTCCGAACCCAGTTCGGCCTCGATCGTCGCGTTCACGCGCTCGTCGCGGTCGTTTCGGACCACGGCGGTGACCGTGACCGTCCCGTCGGCCGGCACCGACTCGGGGACGCGCACGTCGAGCACCGTCACCGACGGCCCCGAGAGCGCGTCCGTCGGCAGCCGCTCGGCCCGGACGAACTGCGCGGTCCCGGGGGGCCGATTCGCGAGGTGCTGGGCGGTCGCGAGCGGGACGACCAACTGGTCGTCGTACGGTCCCGGCGCGTCGAAGACGCCGACGATCCGGACCCGCGAGAGCCCGTCGCGGGTGAGCCCGCCGAGCGTGAGGTTCGACCCGACGCCGACGCCGAGCGTCGACGCGAGGTCGGCGCCGACGACCGCCTCGCCCGGGTCCGCCGGTCGTCGCCCCCGAGTCAACGTCGCGTCCGTGACCGAGGCGAACGCCGAGTAGTTCGCCCCGCGGAGCGTGTACGGGCGACCGTCGTCCGCCTCGAACAGGAGCAGTTCCGCGCTGGCGTCGATGTCGCGGTCCCGCAACGCGTCGGCGTACGTCGCCGGCACGTTGCTCGCGACGGGGTGGGTCGCGCCCGGTTCGGTGATCGTCGCCCCTTCCGTCCCGGAGATCGGCGCGAGCACGCCCCCCATCGCAGCCACCAGCACCACGAACGCGACGAACACCGACAGCGTGGCGGTCGTGGGGACGACCGTCCGCGGGTCGAGCAGCGTCGGCGTCGCGAGCGCGCGGACCCGGGCGAACGGACTCCCGGTTCCCTCGGTGTCGCCCGCGGTTGAGCGCCGTGTCCGAGCGCCCGACCGGGTCGCGAACGGCGGGCGTCGGGCGACCGGCCAGGCGGCCAGTCCCCCGGCCAGCACGCCGACCAAGGTCGTTCCGACCAGCACCGGCACCATGATCGCGGCGGCGTCGGCGGTCACCCGCGGCGACAGCGAGGTCGGGAGTCCGGCGAAGACGGCGGCGTTGACCGCGGCGTGGACGCCGATGACGCCGACCGCGTAGCCGAGCGCCGACCCGGTCGCCGCGAGGCCGCCGGCCCGGGCCGCGAACAGCGCGAGCACCGTCCGGCCGGTGCCGCCGGTCGCGCGGACCACCCGGACGGTTCGCTCGCGGTCGCGGACGGTCATCCGGGTCACGCTGTAGACGACGACGCCGAGGAGCAGGCCCGCCCCGGCGACGACCGTCGACAGCGCCGCGAGCGCTTGGCGCGTGCCCAGTGAGAAGAACACTAGCGCGGTCCGCAGGGGAACCCCGGTTCGGGGAACCGTTCCCTCCGGGACCGCCCGGACGACGAACGCCCCCGTCGTCCCCAACTCTTCCACGGTTCCCCGCTCGGCCACGTACCACCGTGGCGGGAGCGGCGGGGTCCCCCGCGGCGTGATCGACACTGTCACCGTTCCCGCTTCGCCGCGCAGCGTGTGTTCGGTCGACCCGCCGAGCGATCCCAGCGTCGTTCCCGTTCCTTCTGCGATGGCCGTGACCGCGTCGGGCGTCTCGCTCCCGGTATCGGCGGGCCTGGCGAGCACATACCGGCTGCGGCCGTCGGGACCGCCGACGACCGCGTACGGCAGGACAGTCGCGCCGGGCGGCGCGGCGGCCGTCGCCGCCCCGACGCTGTCGTGTGTGGTGACGGTCGCGGTCGCGCCGTACTCGGCAGCCAGCGCCGTCGTCTGTGCGCCGGCGACGACCACGACGAGCGCGGTCCCGCAGACGAACGCGACGCCGAGCGCGACGACGACGACCGTGAGCCGGTCCCGGCGGGACCAGCGCCCGAGCAACACCCGTCGGTAACTCATCCGACGTGTTCGCCCCGTTTGACCGCGGCGACGCGCTCGTTTTGTGCGACCGACACGTATCGGTGTCTATCCCGGCGCAGTCGGACAAAAAGCCTTCGTCACTCGCGTGCATCAATTTAGAAATCAAAGTTGATATTTTGGGCGAGGCATTTATTGATACGAGTTCCGGCTTTCCTGATATGACTGGTGTGCGAGCGGTGTTCGGTCACGCGCGGGATATCGGGGTCATCGGCGTCCTGTTCGTCGCCTATGTCGTCGGGCTCGCCGGGGCGACGGTCGTCGGGAAGGCGAAGGGGCTTGCCACGGACGACTCGCCCGTCGAGGTCGATCCGACGGAGTCGCCCCGAGTCTGACCACTCCGGAGGTCGGGGCGATGGCTTCCGGCCCGGAGTGACCGCTTGTCGACCGAACCGACCACCTCCCGACCGGCACGGCCCGGTCGCGACGGAATCGCGACCGACGCCGTTTTCAGCGGCCGATCACACGATGCGGCATGGCCTCCCGACGCCCGTACGACGACACCAAGTCGTTGGTCGCGGCGATCCTCGGGATCCCCGCGCTCGCGGGGTTCGTCTACCTGTTGCTCGTGCTCGTCAACGTCGTCTGGCGTGACTACGGGATCGCGGCCGGCGCCGTGGTCTTCGTCGTCGGGTTCGTCGTGCTCTCGTACGGCTCCTATCGCGCGGTGGAACTGGTCCGCTCGGCGGCCGGACGCTGACGACCCGGGTCGTGATCCGACGCGAACGAACGGGCTCGTTCGCCGCTCGACTGCCAACCTTTACACTATAGCGAGTAAACTCACAGCACATGAGCCGGAACTACGACTCGCTCCACGACCCGAACGCGGAGTACACGATGCGGGAGCTGTCCTCCGGGACGATGGGCGTGACGGCGAAGCGAGGCGGCGGCCGCGACGTCGAGATCACGGACGTGCAGTGTACGATGGTGGACGGGAACTTCCCGTGGACGCTCGTCCGCGTGTACACGGACGCCGGCATCGTCGGCACCGGGGAGGCGTACTGGGGTGCGGGCGTTCCCGAACTCATCGAGCGCATGACCCCGTTCCTCGTGGGGGAGAACCCGCTCGACATCGACCGGCTGTACGAGCACCTCGTCCAGAAGATGAGCGGCGAGGGCAGCGTCGAGGGCGTCACCGTCTCGGCCATCTCGGGGATCGAGGTCGCGTTGCACGACCTCGCTGGCAAGATCCTCGAGGTTCCGGCCTACCAGCTGCTGGGCGGGAAGTACCGCGACGAGATGCGGGTCTACTGCGACTGCCACACCGAGGCGGAGGCCGACCCCGAGGCGTGCGCCGACGAGGCCGAGCGCGTCGTCGAGGAACTGGGGTACGACGCGCTGAAGTTCGACCTGGACGTTCCGTCGGGCCTCGAGAAGGACCGCGCGAACCGCCACCTCCGGCCCGGCGAGATCCGCCACAAGGTCGACATCGTCGAGGCGGTCACCGAACGCGTGAAAGACGAGGCCGACGTCGCCTTCGACTGCCACTGGACGTTCTCGGGGGGCTCGGCCAAGCGGCTCGCGGACGCCATCGAGGAGTACGACGTGTGGTGGCTGGAGGACCCCGTTCCGCCGGAGAACCTCGCGGTGCAAGAGGAGGTTACCAGATCCACCGTCACGCCGATCGCCGTCGGCGAGAACCGCTACCGAGTGACCGAGGAGCGACGCCTCATCGAGAACCAGGCGGTCGACATCGTCGCGCCCGACATGCCGAAGGTCGGCGGAATGCGCGAGACCCGCAAGATCGCGGACGTGGCGAACCAGTACTACGTCCCGGTCGCGATGCACAACGTCTCCTCGCCGGTGGCGACGATGGCGAGCGCACACGTCGGCGCGTCGATCCCGAACTCGCTGGCCGTCGAGTACCACTCCTACGAGCTCGGCTGGTGGGAGGACCTGGTCGAGGAGGACGTGATCGAGGACGGCTACATCACGATCCCCGAGGAGCCCGGGATCGGCGTCACGCTCGATATGGACACCGTCGAGGAACACATGGTCGACGGCGAGACCTTGTTTGACGAGGCGTAAGCCGACGTCAAACTCGAAAATCCCTGATTTTCGTAGTTCGACGAAGCGCAAGTTCGTCGGGATCGCCGAGCTTGCTCGGCGTCGTTCGATCCGGCGTAGCCGGATCGAATTCACGGCGAATCGCGCCGTGTAATTCGACGAGGCCTGAGCCTCATCGAACTCGGCGAGCACCGTACGAGCCGTCGACCGTGTCGCCGACACCGTTGCGCCGCTGCGACGTCGCACCGTCCCTTCTGGCTACCCGCCGAACTGGCCGGATGGATCGCGTTTTTGCGACTCCGATTGCAACGTGTTCGCATGCCACACCAAGGGCACGAGACCGACCACGAGGAGTACACCGTCGACCACCGACTCTCGGACGCCGACCGGAACATCCACTCGGCGTGGGACAACTCCCTCGAACCGGCGCTGACCGTCGAGGACGGCGACGTCGTTCGGTTCGAGTGTCGCGACGCGGTCGACCGCCAGATCGACGTGGAGACCACTGCCGAGGAGATGACGGACGTGAGTTTCGACCCGGTCCATCCCCTGACTGGGCCGGTGTACGTCGAGGACGCGGAGCCGGGCGACGTCCTCGAGGTGGAACTGCTGGACCTCCAACACAAGGGCTGGGGGTACAACGCCTACTTCCCCGGCGACATGGAACTGGGCCTGCTTCCGGAGGACTTCGACGAGCCCGGCATCCACATCTGGGACCTCGAGGGCGACGTGGGCAAGTTCGTGAACGGGATCGAAGTGCCGCTGGACCCGTTCCCGGGAACCATCGGCAACGCTCCCGCCGAGGACGGGGAACACGACACGCTCCCGCCGCGAGACGTCGGCGGCAACATGGACGTGAAGCACATGACGGCCGGCTCAACCGTTTACCTCCCGGTCGAGGTGGACGGCGCGATGTTCTCGACGGGCGACTGCCACGCCGCCCAGGGTGACGGCGAGGTGTGCGTCACGGGCATCGAGGCGCCGATGTTCGTCACCGCGCGGTTCACCGTCCGGAAGGACCTCGACATCGAACAGCCGGAACTCGCCACGTCGGGGCCGTTCACCGCATCGGGCGTCGACGAGCCGATGTACGCGACGACCGGCATCGACTCGGACCTGATGGAGGCGACGAAGAAGGCCACGCGACACATGATCACGCACCTCTCGGAGCACCGCGGACTCACCCGCGGCGAGGCGTACCTGCTGTGTTCGGCGGCGATGGACCTCAAGGTCAGCGAGGTGGTCGACGCGCCCAACTGGACGGTGACCGCCTACATCCCCGAGAGCATCTTCCCCGAGGGCGCGGACGACTGAACGTCGAGGCGCCACCCCGCCCACAGCAGCGAGGCGACGAGCAGGAGAACCGCCGCGGGCCGCAGCCACACGATCGCGGTCACCGCGGCGCCCGTCGCCTGTAGTCCGAGGACGACGAACACCGCCGGGCCGCAGCAGGCCGTCCCCGACAGCAGCGCCGGCAGGCCGGCCGCGAGACCCGACGCCGGGGAGATCTCACAGGCGGCCGGCCGGCGCCACGCCACCGTCGACAGCGCCAGGTTCGCGCCCACCAGCAGACCGATGCCGACGGCGATCGCGAGCGTCGCGGGCACGAACAGGTACTCGACGGGACCGAGCGCCACCAGCGCGACCCCCTCCCCCGAGAGGGCGCGCGTCAAAGGCGTCGCGACGACGGTCGCCGAGACGAGGGCGCCGTCCCCGCCCGGGCGGGTCGCCCGCGAGGCGAGGCCGAGGTCGCGGACGGCGACGGCGTACCCCAGCGTGTAGGCGACCGTCGCGGCGAACAGTATCGCGGTCGCCACCCGGTCGGCGAGGGCGGCGGCGAGCCCCCGGCGGGTCCGTGCCACCGCCGTCGCGGCGACGGCGGCTGGGGCGCGCGACCCCGCGGCCTCACGTTCACGAGACATACGCGGTCCCCGGATAGAACCCGCCCCAGGCGTGCCACATGGCGTCGAGGGCGTACACCCGATCCAGCGGCAGGTCGTCCGCACGATACGTCTCGCCGTCGACGACGAGGGACCCCTCGCGGTCGTCGGCCGGTTCGACGGTCGCCCCGCCGGACCGGTACACCCGGCCCGTGTCCAGATCCGGGTCGTACGCCGCGAGGAGGTGGTCGTCGCCGTCCGTTTCGAGCACCCCTCGCTCGCGAAGCGCGGGCTTGTCGAACGCGACCGCGCGGTCGGCCGTCCGCGCCCCGATCACGACGCGTTTCGGCTCGTCCAGCGTCTCGCTCCAGCCCTCGTCGAGCGACGGGAACAGGGTCCGACCGCCGCCGTAGTAGCCGCTCGTGGGGTTGTAGTTGCCGTAGGGGTCCGAGCCGTAGCGCTTGGCGTAGCCGGTGTCCTCGGTGAGCACCTCGGTGTCCGGATGCGCCTCTCGCCACCGTCCCCAGGTCGTCCACGTCAGCCCGAACTCCCGAAGCTGGTCGCCCTCGCGGGGGTCGTCGACGGCCGTGGCGAGCACCTGTGGCCACCGAGAGTCGGTCGCGCGGTCGTACATCACGAGGTTGTTGTTCACCAGCTTTCCGGAGACACCGAAGGTGGTGTCGCCACGCTCGAACCCCATCGCTGTGCCCGTGAGCGGACAGTAGGTGACGGCGACGGGCGTTCCGTCGAGCGTGTCGTTGGCGATCTCGTGCCAGACGAGGACGCGCTGGGTGTACGCCCGCACGTCCGTCTCGCCGGCGTAGCCGAACACCACCTCGCCGTCCGCGAGGGCGATCTCCTCGGCGGACGCGAATGAGGGGTCGTCCACGGACGGGATCCCGTCCTTGTCCGGACCGCCCCCGACCGTCGCCTCCCGGATCCGGTCGCGGGACCACGGCTGATGGAGCCGACCGCCGCGCGACGGCGGCCCGGCGGCGCCGGCGGCCCCGTCGGGCACGACCCCGCTCCCGGGCACCCCGTCGAGGCACCCGGCGACTGCCGCCGCCCCGGCGAGTCCGAGGGATCCGAGCAGCCATCTCCTCGTGGGGTCTTGTGACATGATAACATGGACGGCATCCCGGCAAATAGACGTGATCCGGTCGTGCGCCGCGATCGCACGGTGTCGCCGCGTGCGTGACGCGTCACTCGCCGTGTGACTCCCTGAGCCGGTCCGCGATACGCCGCCCCTCCGAGCGGGGATCGGCCTCGACCACCTCGATCACGTCGCCGACGGCGACCGGTCCGGGCTCGACGACCGTCGCACAGATGCCGCCCCGTCGCCCCGTCAGCGCCCGAGCGACCCCCTCCTCGCCGGCGACCTCCTCGACGTGTGCGCAGGGCGGTCGTGGACGGGTGCCGCGGAGCACGGCGCCGGGCGCCGCCTTCCCGTCCTCGCCGCCGCGCTCGTGGTCCCCGTCGTCCTCCCCGCCGACCCGGAACGTCGCCCCGAGGAGATCGCCGAGGTCGACGCCGCGGACGACCACGTTCCGGCGATGTCGGCCGTCGGTGAGGTCGATCCCCCGGTCGTCGCGGACCGCCTCGAGCGTCGCGGCGTCGACGAGCGTGACCTCACACACGTCGAACGGCGAGTAGTATCCGGTTCCGCGGAGGTAGCGGTCGCCCTCGACGCCGCCGGAGACGAAGGTGACGCGGCCGTGTTCGACCATCGGTTCGCCCTCCGCAGGGGCCGTGTACAGGGCCTCGATACTGGCGGGCATGGGTAGCGATCGTTACGAGTGAGAATGAACGCTGTGCAGGACGGACGGCGATCGACGGCCCCGACGCCTCACCGAGGCGAGTCGATCGGCTCGGCGCCGGTCGACCCGCCGTCGATCCACCGGTCGACGACCCAGCGGAACAGCACGAGTCCCTGCACGACGAACAGGTTCGTCACGAGGAAGAACGTCGCCTCCTCGACGGGGAGTCCGCCGATCTCGATCCCGGTCGTGAACTGCTCCGAGAGGATCCAGATGTCGAGGGCGATGGCGACGCGGTCGACGACACACAGGTACAGCGTCGGGACGAGCGTCGCGAGCGCGACGAGGCGCCGCCGCGCCCACAGCTGCGGGGCGCCGACGGTCCACTGCAGGGCCAACACCGGCGACGACCACGCCGCGATCGCGCCGAGGTACAGCGTCGCGTCGGTGCTAAGCATCGCCCACCCGCCGATCCCGATCGCGGCCGCCAGCCCGAGGCCGACGACCCGCGAGGCGACGGGACGGTCGATCGTCGGCCACGTCGCCGGGATCGTGAGGTGGGAGAGCCACAGCGCCGTGATCCACGGCTGGACGAGGATGAACAGGTATTCACCAACGGGGGCGTGGCCGAGCGTCGCGAGGGTCGCACCGTCGCCGTACTCCCACACGCCGACGTCGATGAGGTAGTTGTCCCACGGAATCGTGTACACGAGCGCCACGAGCGTGACGACCGCGACGCCGGTCCAGTACCGTCGCCCGTATCCGGACCGAGCGCTCGCGTGGTCCCCGGCGGCGCGTGCCGCGGCGACCCGCGACCGGCTCACGAACCCGGTCGCGGTCAACGCGAGCACGACCGGCACGAGGAACGCGAGGTGGAACTGGAGGTACGTGAGCGCGGTCGTCATGATGGATCGTGTGTCATCGTGGTGGATTCAGTCGTCGCGGGGTCGCCACCCTGGTCGTCGGTTCGTGTCGGCGGATGGGGACGCCGGCTGCGGCCCCACGCGCCGTGTCAGTTGACGGATCAGTCGAAGCGACCGTGGTCGACAGCGGACTGTCGACGACGGTAACGCCGGTCGAGGCCGATCAGTCGGCCGTGGTGGCGTCGGCAGACGACGAGCCGGCCGCGTCGAGCACTTCGCGGCTCGACAGCAGGATGATCCCGAAGCCGACCTTCGCGACCAGGTCGAGGACCATGAAGCCGGCCGTCTCGATGTTCAACGAGATGAGACGGAGGCCCTCGGTGCCGACGATCCACCAGACCGGGTAGATCAGCCAGACGACGACGATCAGGTTCCGCAGGGTGCTGAACGTCGACGCGGCCTCGCCCGAGAGCTTGCTGGCCTTGTCGGCGAGCGAGCCGTACAGCATGTACAGGAGCACGAGCAGGAAGCCCGTCGAGACGCCCCACCAGATGAGGCGGCGTGCGCCGTCCGATAGCGCGCCCGGACCGGCCGTCAGCGTCGCCAGGACACCGGTGCCGATCATCAGCATGTCCAAGCCGACCAGCGAGGCGAGTTCGTTCCGGTTCGCCCCCGCGAGGAGGCCCAGGTCAATCAACAGCAGCGGCGTGGTGAAGAACCAGTCAGTGTACCGAGCCCAGTAAATATCCAGGGTCTGCCCGCCCTGGAGCGTTACTTCCGTGAGCCCGAAGCCCAGCGCCATCGCGAGATAGTTCGTGAACGCGATGGCGGTGATGAATATCGTGACGATATAGAACTCCTGTCGTCGCCGATCTGTTTCGCCCCAGCCCCTGGCGATGAAGTACAACATCCCCAGGAACATTCCGAGCGTGCCGATCCACAGCCAGATGCCTTCGCTGCCAGGTTGTGGCATGATGCGTACACATGTAAGGGTGGAACACACCTAAGCGAGGTATGCAACTAGTTAGGGTCGACGAGAGCTGTCCCCGATTCTTCCTCGTCCGGCTCGACAAAAGCGGTCACGAGCTTCCGCAGGGCCGCGCGTAAGTGCTGGTGAAACGTCGAGCGACATACACCCATCGACTCGGCGAGCTCGTCCCCGTCCACGTTGCGCGGCCACTCGAAGTACCCAGTGGTGAACGCACGGACGAGTGCGGCGCGCTGTCGGTCGGTCAGCTCTCGCTCCACGGCGTCGACGAACTCGGGTCGGGTTCGGGCCCGTTCGGTCCGCCGGCGGTAGCCGAGGAGCTCCACGTGTTCGTGACTGTCGGTGACAGCCTCGACCACCGACTGCGCGAGGGTTTCGCGCGCAACCGAGACTGTGACGTGGGCGCCGTCGGCGTCGGCGACAACCGCATCGAGTTCGGCGCCGTACTCCGCCAGAAGGGTCCGGAGTCGCGAGTCGGACACCGACAGCTCGACCACCGACGCGTCCGCGGTCTCCGCGAACACGGAGTGAACGGTGACCGACTCGCCCGCGGCCGTTCGGAGCGCGTCCGCGTCGACGCCGGAGCCGTCGGGCGACACCTCGAACAGCATCGAGGGTCGGTCTCGATCCCCGACCGCGCCGCGGTAGCGCAGCGTGCACCCGGCTGCGCCGGCGACCGCGGACAGCGGATGGTCGACGATCCCGAACTCGACCTCGAACGCTCCCTCCTCGCGGAGCGTTCGCTGGCTCTCGATCGCGTTGACTCCCGTCGCGACGGCGCGCCCGAGCGCCGTCAATACGGCCCGCTCGTTGCTCGCGAACCCGCCGTCGGAACGGGTGTACACGCCGACGGCACCGTACGTCGCGTCGCCGTAGTGAATCGGGAGTGCCGCGACGGCGGTCACACCGTCCGCCGCGCTGTCGATCGATACGGTCCGGACGAACCGTTCGGACATCGCCTCCGCGACGGCCGTCCCGACCGCGGTGTCGGCGACCCCGTCGTCGACGGCGGGACCGGCTCCATTCGCCTCGCCGAGGGAGAGGCGGTTCCCGACCTCGTCGGTACTCGTCGAGCCCGCCGTCGCCGTGACCTCGATATCGTCGGCCCGCGGGTCGTACCGACCGATCCACGCGCCGGCGTACGTCCGATCGATGCTGTCGACGACATCGCGTTCGAGGTCGTCGCGGGAGGTCGCGCGGGTCACCGCCTCGGACACGTCGACGACGACGCCGTCGAGCCGCTGGAGGAGGCGACGCTGTGCGACCCGCTCGCGCTCGATCCGCGCGGCCCGGTGTTCGGCCGCGCGCTCGGCGCGTTTGCGCCTCGTCACGTCCTGCTGGAACCCGACGTAGTGGGTGACCGTGCCCGTCTCGTCCCGCAGGGGAGCGATCGTGACCTCGTTCCAGAACAGTTCGCCGCCGCGCCGGTAGTTGCGGAGCTCGACTGTCGTCGCCTCGGCGCGGTCGATCGCCTCCCGCATCCGCGCCACCGGCTTCTCGGTCGTCTCCTCGCCCTGCAGGAACCGGCAGTTCCGCCCGACCGCGTACGACGGCGGGTAGCCGGTTATCCGCTCGAATGCGGCGTTCACGTAGACGAGCGGCATGTCCTGCTGCGTCGCGTCCGCGATGGTGATGCCGACGGGCGCCTCGTCCATCGTTCGCGTCTTCAGCGCCTCGTCGACGGCGTCGGTGCTCGCCGCCGTTGGACCGCCGGACGCATCGAGCCGACGCGCCGCGGCGTCGGCGCTCTCGGCAGGGGCTTGGGACCCGTCTCGCGCCATGGGTCTGTAACGGGTCGAACCGACAAAACGTGCCGGGGTGGTGACGACGGTCGCGAAGATGACTCGTGTGGGACCGGTGGGGTCGATACTGAGGGAGGAAGCGCGGTCGACAGTGTGGCGAGCGGGCGGGTCGGCGGTGCAAGGGCGGACGAACGCGACCGGCTACGGCCAGGTGCCGGCGTCAGTGAACGCGTCGACGACCCGCTGGATCGCGACGACGTACGCCGCGGTCCGGAAGTTGGGCAGATCGAGCGACTCGTAACACTCGGTGAGATCGTCGAACGCCGAGACGATGTGGCGCTCGAGCTCCTCGTTGACGCGCTCCTCGGTCCAGTAGAAGCGCTGCCGGTTCTGGACCCACTCGAAGTAGCTGACGGTGACGCCGCCGGCGTTCGCGAGGATGTCCGGGAACACGTACACGTCGGCCTCGGTAAGCACGTCGTCGGCCTCGGGCGTGAGCGGGCCGTTTGCGGCCTCGACGATCACGTCGGCCCGCACGTCCTCGGCGAGGTCGCCGTCGATGGCGTTCTCGAGGGCGGCGGGGACGAGCAGGTCCACGTCGAGCGTGAGCAGGTCCTCGTTGGAGAACTCCTCGTCGGCGCCGTCGTACCCGGCGACGGAGCCGGTCTCGTTCTTGTGTTCCTTCACCTCGCGGGCGTCGAGGCCGTCCTCGGCGTACACGGCGCCCGAGGAGTCGGACACGGCGACGACGTTCGCGCCGAGGTCCTCGATGAGGTAGGCGGCGATGTGCCCGGCGTTGCCGTACCCCTGGACGGCGACGCTCGCGCCCTCGATGTCCCTGTCGAGGTAGTCGAACGCCTCGCGGGCGGTGAGCATCGTCGACCGGCCCGTCGCCTCGACGCGGCCCTCCGAGCCCCCGGACTCGAGCGACTTGCCCGTGACGACGCCCGGCTCCGTGGTGTTCTCGAGCGTCTCGTAGGTGTCCTTGATCCAGTTCATCTCCCGCTGGCCCGTGTTCACGTCGGGTGCCGGGATGTCCGTGTCCTCGCCGATGAACGGGCGGAGTTCCTCCGCGAACGAGCGGGTGAGTCGCTCGATCTCCGCGGCGGAGTAGTCGGACGGGTCGACGACGATCCCCCCTTTGCCGCCGCCGTAGGGGATGTCGACGACTGCGCACTTGTACACCATCCACCCCGACAGAGCCTTCACCTCGTCGCGGGTGACGCCCGGGTGATAGCGGATACCGCCCTTGTACGGGCCGCGGTCGCCGTTGAACTCCGAGCGGAACGCCCGGAACCGCTCAAGCGAACCGTCGTCCAGTTCCACGGAGAGGTTCAGCTCCAGCACCCGCTCGGGGTGTTTCAGTCGTTCGCGCACGTCGTCGGCGACGTCGAGGTGTGCGACCGCGTCGTCGATCTGCTCTTGGAGACTCTCGAAGGGGTTCGCCTGACCGGCCATGGGGTCACGGTTTCGTCCATCACCTGTTAGTCCTGTCGACGACTTCGCCGCCACGATCCCCCCGCAGTCTGCCGATCTCGATCCCATGTATAGTAATGACGATCGATGACAGAGGATAGCATATTAGTGTGTATATATCCCTTTCACAGATCAATATCATCAATATTTTATCCGCCTCCGGCGGAGCGGGCAGTACCCGTGCCGTCGCGTCCCCGCGGCGGCTGAACCCATAATGTCAACCGGAACAGCAGACACCGGCGAGAAGCGCGTCGCCACCGACGAACAGAGCGAGCCGGACTCGGCGCTGGAGACGGCTCGGCGGCAACTGGAACACGCCGCGGCGCACCTCGACGTCGACCCCGGCGTCATCGAGCGGCTGAAGCATCCGACGACCGTCCACCGGGTCGCGGTGCCGCTGGAGCGCGACGACGGCTCCGTCGAGGTGTTCACCGGCTATCGCGCCCAGCATGACGACGTTCGTGGCCCGTACAAGGGCGGCCTGCGCTTCCACCCCGAGGTGACCGAGGAGGAGTGCGTCGGCCTCTCCATGTGGATGACCTGGAAGTGCGCGGTGATGGACCTCCCGTTCGGCGGCGGCAAGGGCGGCGTCGTCGTCGATCCGAAGGACCTCTCGGAGGGCGAGCACGAGCGGCTGACCCGCCGGTTCGCCGAGGAACTGCGAAAGTTCGTCGGGCCGAAGAAGGACATCCCGGCGCCCGACATGGGCACCGACGCGCAGACGATGGCGTGGTTCATGGACGCGTACTCCATGCAGGAGGGCGAGACGATCCCGGGCGTCGTCACGGGGAAGCCGCCCGTGGTCGGCGGTTCGGAGGGACGCGAGGAGGCGCCCGGCCGATCGGTCGCGATCGTCACCCGCGAGGCGGCGCAGTACTACGACTACGGCCTCGACGGTCTCACCGTCGCCGTGCAGGGGTACGGCTCCGTGGGCGCGAACGCCGCCCGCCTGCTCGACGACTGGGGCGGGGACGTGGTGGCCGTCTCCGACTCCGGCGGCGCCGTCCACGACCCGGCCGGGCTCGACACCCACGCGATCCCGAGTTTCGCCGAGCAACCGAACGCCGTCACCGACTACGGGGTCGACACCGACGGTGCGGAGGTGCTCGCTGACGGGAGCGACATCCTCGAACTCGACGTGGACGTGCTGATCCCGGCGGCCGTCGGCAACGTCATCACCGTCGACAACGCGAACGCGATCCGCGCGGACATCGTCGTCGAGGGCGCGAACGGTCCGACGACGTTCCCGGCCGACGAGATCCTCGCCGAGCGCGGGGTCCACGTCATCCCGGACATCCTCGCGAACGCCGGCGGCGTCACCGTCAGCTACTTCGAGTGGCTCCAGGACATCAACCGCCGCACGTGGACGCTCGACCAGGTCAACTCCGAACTGGAGTCCGAGATGCTCTCGGCGTGGGACGCCGTCCGCGAGGAGGTCGAGGCGAGGGACGTCACGTGGCGCGATGCCGCCTACGTCGTCGCACTCGACCGCATCGCGGAGGCGAAGAGCGTCCGCGGCCTGTGGCCCTGAGGCGATAGAACGGCCTGTCCGACCGGTTCACCCTTCGACCGCTATTCGTCGTCCCGGTCGCCGTCCCACTCGCCCGCAAGCCGCGCGTACTCGCGGACTCGTTCGGCCTGTGCGACCAGCGGCGCGTCGATCATCTCGCCATCGACCTCGAACACGCCCCGGTCGTCGGCGGCCGCCTCCTCGTGGGCGGCGAGCACGCGCTCGGCCCACGCGACCTCGTCGTCGGCCGGCGTGAACGCGTCGTTGATGACGGGCACCTGCGAGGGGTGGATCGCCATCTTGCCGTCGTAGCCGAGCGTCGCCGCGAACCGCGTCTCCGCGGCGAGCCCCGTCTCGTCGCCGAAATCGGTGTATACCGTGTCGATCGCGTCGACGCCGGCGGCCGCGGCCGCCGCGACGGTCCTCTCTCGGGCGTACAGTACCTCCGTCCCCTCGTCGGTTCGCGTCGCGCCGAGGTCCGCCGAGAGGTCCTCGGCGCCGAAGGCCACGGCGTCGGTCGGTCCCGCGTCCGCGATGGACTCCGCACGGAGGACGCCGCGGGCGGTCTCGATCAGCGCGATCACGGGGGCAGAGCGGTCGTGTTCTCGGATCCGGTCACCGAGGTGTTCGACCGCGTCGGCCGACTCCGCCTTCGGGAGCATCACCGCATCGAAGGAGGCGTCACCGTCGCCCGCGACGACCGCCAGATCGCGATCCGTCTCGGTCCCGGTGACGCGAACACACACCTCCGCGTCCGGGTCGAAGTCGGGGTCGGAGAGCACGTCGCGGACGGCCGCTCGTGCCTCCTCCTTGCGGCCGGGCGCGACCGCGTCCTCTAGGTCGAACACGATACTGTCCGCGCCCGTGTCGGCCGCCTTTCGCATCAGTTCGGGACGATCGCCCGGGGAGAACATGAGGCTGCGTCGTGGCATGGATCGTGCTTTGACCGACCGGCGTATCAATCCCGTCGACCGGAACGTCTGCCCGCGAGCGGCGGCCGTCGCGGAAGCGACGCGGTTTCCCGCACGGTTTTCACCCGCCCATCCGTCGCCCCCTCCATGGCTGGCAAGTATTACGAGGACTTCGAGGTCGGCGAGACCATCGTTCACGAGAAGCGCCGAACCGTCTCCGAGCGCGACAACCAAGCGTTCTGCGACGTGACGATGAACCAGCAGCCGCTCCACCTCGACGCCGAGTTCGCCGCCGAGACGCAGTTCGGCGAGCGCCTGGTGAACGGTATCTACACGATGGCGCTGGCGACGGGACTGTCGATCCCCGACACCACCGACGGCACCATCGTCGCGAACCTCTCGTACGACGATGTGGAACACCCCAACCCGGTGTTTCACGGCGACACGATCCGGGCGGAGTCGACCGTGCTCGACAAGCGCGAGACCAGCGACGGCGAGCGCGGCGTCGTGACCATGCGGGTGAACGCGTACACGGTCGGCAACGACGGCGAGGACGGCGACACGCTCGTGTGCACCTTCGAGCGAACGGTGCTCGCGCTGAGGCGCGAGCACGACGACGACTGACCGTCCGGGCGTCGACCGCAGTGAGCTTCCCTGTTCCAGCCACGATCGGCATTGAGGATAAATTATGGCGGGTTTCCGGGGAAAATACTATCCCGGTTCGACCCCGGTTACGCACGACTCACTCGTGACGGGAGAGCGACAACGCGGCGAGGGAGCGAGCATCGGGGGCGGCGAGGAAGCCGTCGGCGGCGAGGGGAAGGCCAACGACGACCCCGTCGGACGGGCGGCCCGTCACATGGCCCGGGAGCTGTGCGCGGGGTTTCGTTATCACGACCGGGGGGACCGAGCGGCGGCCGTCGAATCGTTCGCCGAGGTCGACCGTCGGCAGTTCGCCCGCGTCGACGGGGAGGCGGCTCGTCGGGCCGCCGCCGCGTACGTTCGGGCGTTGTGGGCGAAAGACGACCTGGAGGAGGAGCACATGGAGGACGGCCGGATCGACCCCGATTCGATCCGCGACGGCGACTGGGGAGCGGTCCACGCGGCGCTGATCGATCGAGCCGACGCCGTCGGCATGGATCGAGCGTACGCGACCGCGACGACGCACGCGTGGCGAAGCCACAAGGCGAACGGGGACTACTGGACCCCGACGCTGCGGGCACAGCTGATCGAGTTCCGGGCGGCGACTGGGGACGATGACTACCCGCGAAAGCCCAGCGACGGCCGCCAGGGGTTCGGTGCGGCGCCCGTTCGCTACCTCCTCGGGGTCGAACTCCACGACCTCCACGGAGACGAACACTGGGCGGAGGCGGTGCGCGTCATGGAGCCGTATTACGCCCGGATCCTGCGGGCGCACGGCGACGGCTGACCGCCCGGAGGGCAGGCTACTTGACCGCGGGTCACCTAGCGGAACCGTGATCGACTCCGTGCGTCGGACGGCCGAGACAGCCGCGACGCGGCTGCCACCCGCCCCGACGCTCGCGCGCTGGGGGCTCGGCACGATGGTGCTGACTGCCGGCGTCCACAAACTGCTCGACCCGGGGGCGTGGACCGTCTACGTCGTCGACTGGCTCGCGCCGCTGCTCGTCGTCTCGCCGACCGATTTCATGCTGATCAACGGGTATCTCGAGGTCGCCTTCGGGGTCGCACTCCTCTTTGACCGGTACACTGAGTTCGCGTCGTTCGTCGCGGCCGCGTCGCTGTCGGCGACGTGCGTCTATCTCGCGATCGTGTGGGCGACAGTCGGCGCCTTCGGCGACGTGTTGGCGCGGGACCTCGGGCTCGCGGGGCTCGCGTGGGCCGTCGTTCGCGAGTCGCTCACCCCCGACGCGAGCGAGGGGACCGGCTGAGCCGCCGGGGCGGTGTTTATGTTGCTCGGCGCGCCACCCTCGGTCATGTCTTCACCCTCCACCGACGCGACCCTGCCCGACGGCTTCGACTGGCTCTCGCTCGACCCCGAGGAGGAGGTCGTCTGGATCGGGAAGCCGCACTCGATGAGTCTCGTCCCCGCCCTCGTGATCGGGGTTCCCCTTTCGCTGGTGCTCGTCGGGCTCGCGATCATCGCCTCGGCGTACCTCTCGCGGGAGAACACGGAGTACGTGATCACGACCGAGGCGCTGTACAAGAAACGCGGCGTCGTCTCTCGAGACGTGAAGCGCGTCGGCTTCGAGAAGGTGCAAGACACCTCCTACTCGCAGGACTTCTTCGGGACGCAGTTCGGCTACGGCAGCGTCGACATCTCGACGGCCGGCGGCGCCGGCGTGGAACTCAGCTTCGACAACGTCGAGGACCCCAAACGGGTCCAGGAGCTCGTCAACGAGCGCATCCGCGCCCGCGACCGCCGCGGCGACGCCGACGACGGCGAGTCGGCGGCCGACGTGCTCGACGACGTTCTCGCGGAACTGCGCGCGATCCGCGCCGCGGTCGAGGGCGACGCCGCCCCCGCGACCCGCGACGGAGGGGTCGACCACGACGCGACGACGGAGACCGGTTCGTCCGCCGCCGACGAGGAGTGATGTCCGACGCCGGTTCCCTCGACGTGCCGGACGCCGTGCCGGTCGACGACGACGACGAGTCCGTGCTCTGGACCGGTCGGCCGCGGCTCTCGGCGGCGTTCCCCGCGGCGTTCGTCGGGATGCTCGTGGCTGCCGTGGGGCTGGCCGTCGCGGTCGGGCCGGCGGCGACGAGCCGGTTCGGGGTCGCTATCGCGGCGGTCGCCGTTCTCGTCGGCCTCGCGATCCCCGGAGTGGCAGTGCTGTCGCTGCTGAACACGCGGTACGTGCTCACCGACCGCGCGGCGTCGGTCAGGACAGGCGTCGTCGGTCGACGGGTGCGCCGTGCGCGGCTCTCGGCAGTCGAGAACTCCGCGTACGAGCAGTCCGTCACGGGCTCGCTGTTCGGCTACGGCACTGTGACGCTGGAGACGGCGGCGGACGGCGTCTCCTTCCGCCGCGTCGACGATCCGCAGGCGGTACGGTCGCTCGTCGACGAGCACGCCCGCGACGCCGGCGGCGACGACGGCGAGTCGATCCCGGGATCGATCGACTCGTGGCGGGCGGTCCGCGAGGAGCTTCGGCTGCTCCGCGCGGCGCTCGATCGGTGATCCGCGGGACTTCGGAGACGCTCCGCGACACTACGGCGTGACGATGCCGGGGGACGTGGCGGACAGGCGGTGCTGCGGCCGCGGGCGACGGTGCACCGCGCACCCGCTGACTGTCGTCCGGCCTTCTGTCAGGTCACGGGCAGGCTGGTCCCGTCATCGAACAGAAACCCGATCAGAGCACCGTGCCGTGCTTCTTGTCGGGGATCGACTTCTCGATGTCCTCGTAGAAGTCGAACCGCTGGACGAGTTCCTCGCGCAGCTCCGACGGGGGCACGATCTCGTCGATGACGACCTCGCTGGCCATCCGGTGGATGTCGATGTCGCGGCGGTACTCCTCGCGGAGTTCGTCCTCGCGTTCCGCGCGCTCCTCTGGGTCGTCGATCTCGGCGAGCTTGTTCGCGTAGACGGCGTTGATCGCCGCTTCGGGGCCCATGATCCCGATCTCGCCGGAGGGGAGGCCGATGACCGACTCCGGCTCGTAGGCCGGGCCCCCCATCGCGTAGATGCCCGCGCCGTACGCCTTCCGAACGACGACGGTCTGCTTCGGTACCGTCGCCGAGGAGGTCGCGTAGATGAACTTCTTCCCCTTCTCGAGGATGGCGTCCTTCTCGACCTGCGAGCCGGCCATGAACCCCGGCGTGTCACAGAGGTACAGCAGCGGGATCTCGTAGGCGTCGCACGTCCAGATGAACTCGGCGGCCTTCTCGGCGGCGTCCGGGAAGATGGCGCCCGAGCGCTCCGTCGGCTGGTTCGCGACGACGCCGACGGGCTTGCCGTCGATGCGTGCGAACGCGGTGACGATCTCCTTGCCGTAGTCGGGCTTCAGTTCGAAGACGGACTCCGCGTCGCAGATGCGCTCAAGCAGGTCATGCACGTCGTAGGGGCGGTTCGGCGCCTCGGGGATCAGCTCGTCGATGCCGTCGGGAGAGTACGTCGGCGGTTTCGGATCGCTTCGCGGCGGCTTCTCGCCGGCCTTGTCCGGCAGGTAGGTGACGAGGTCGGCGACGAGCTCGCGAGCGTGCTGCTCGTCCTCGGCGACGAGGTCGGCGCTCCCGGAGTACTTCGCGTGCACGTCCGGACCGCCGAGGTCCTCCATCTCGATCTCCTCGCCGGTGACCATCTTCACCATCCGGGGCGAGGCGATCGCCATCGCGGACATCCCCTCGACCATGACGGTGAAGTCGGCGAAGACGGGGGTGTAGGCGGCGCCGGCAATGCAGGGACCGTAGAGAACGCAGATCTGCGGGACGCGCCCCGAGAGCATCGAGTGGTTGTAGTAGTACTTCCCGATCCCCTCACGGTTGGCGAAGAACCCCGTTTGCTGGTCGATACGCCCGCCCGAGGAGTCCATCAGGTAGAGAACCGGCTTGCCGTTCTTCAGCGCGCGCTGTTGCATCCGGAGGAACTTCTCGACGCCCTTGCCGGCCATCGACCCCGCCTTCACGGTGAAGTCGTTGCCCATGAAGTGGAGGTCGCGCCCCTCGAACTCCGCGGCGCCGGTGATGAGGCCGTCCGCAGGCAGGCGGTTCCCCTCATCGGCCTCGTCGACGTCGGGGGCGTTCCCGTGCCACGCGTCGAAGTGGGCGAACTTCCCGTCCTCGAACTTCACGCCGTCGGCGGCGTCCACGCGGTCCGCGTCTCCCGGTCCGCCGTCCCCACCGTCGCCGAACCACAGGTCGAGGCGGTCGCGGACGAACAGCTTCCCCTGGCCGGGAAGCCGGTCCTTGTACTTCTCCGGGCCGCCCTGGAGGATGTCGTCGATCTCCGCGCGAAGGGCGGCCTCGCGGTCGGTCGGGCCGAGGTCGTCGTCCAGCGGGTACTCGATCTCGGGCTGCTCGGCGACCGCGATCGGCTCGTCGGCGTCGTCGCCGGCGTACACTTCGATGTCGACGCCGAAGTGTTCGGCCAGCGCCGATCCGATGGCGCCGGCCTCCTCCTCGGTCGCCGCCGCGCCCACGTGGACTTCCATACGGACGTGTGCGCAAGAATTGCGGAAAGGGTTTTCCATGGACGGCGACCGGTGCCGATATGTCGGGCCGGCTGTAACTCCGTCCCATGCCGATCACCGACGACGAGTTCGACGCGGGTACCGTCGAGGACAGCGCCGGCGACATCGACGTCGAGGAAGACCCCATCGAGACCGAGAAGGACCTGATCCTCTCGTTCCTCAGCGAGCGCGTGGGCCGGGCGTTCACCGAGCGCGAGATCGTCCTCGGGGTGGACTTCAGTCCGGTGTACGCCGACGAGACCGGCACCAACGTCGTGTCGCGGGCGATCGGGACCGTCACCGGCGGGCTCGTCGACCTCTCCGGCGACGTGGCCGCCAGCGCCATCGTCGTCGATGACGTCGACAAGGCGCTCGAGGATCTGGTCGAGGACGGAACCGTGCAGGTGACCGAGGTCGAGAACGAGGCGGGCGAGACGGAGGCCTACTACCGTCTCAGCGACTGAGTCGTCGGACCCACGCGGGGAGACCGCCGGACGGACCGGTCCGGACAGACTGAAGTTGTCGGGACCGAATCAACGCACGTGAGCGACGAACCCGACGACACCCTCCGATCCCTCGCAGAGCTGCCGACGATGGCTCACCCCACGCCGACGCCCGACGGCGACGAGGTGGCGTTGTACTACGACATCGACGGCCGCAACCAACTGTACCTCCTCGACCCCGACACCGGCGACCTCACGCAGTGGTCCGACGGGCAGGTCCCCAAGGACGCCCGCCACGGTTTCGCGTGGGACGCCGCCGGCGAGCGCGTCTTCTTCCACCTCGACGAAGCCGGCAACGAACAGAACGACGTCCACGCGATCGACCGCGACGGGAACGCCCAGCCGGTCGTCGAGACGGACGGACAGGCGACGCTCCAGTCGGTCGGCGACGACGGGGAGACGCTGTTGGTCGGTTCCAACGCCGACGGCCAGATGAACGTCTATCGCCACGACCTCGCGTCGGGCGAGACGACGAAGCTCACCGACTACGACCGCGCCGTCTGGACCGCGGAGCTGTCGCCCGACTGCGACCGCTTCGCGTTCATGACCAACACGGCCGATGACTACGACAACGCCGACGTGTTCGTTGCCGACGTCGACGGCTCGAACGCGCGGAACCTCAGTATCGGCGAGACCGGCGCCGAGTCCGCCCCCGCCGACTGGCACCCCGACGGCGACGCGCTGCTCGTCTCGGACAACACGCCCGACAAGGGTCGCTGTGGCGTATACGACTTCGACACCGGCGACGTGACGTGGTTCGGCTCCGGCGAGTTCGAGGAGACGCCGGCCTTCTTCCTCCCCGACGGCGGGCGCTTCCTCGCGACGCGGTCGCGCGACGCCGAGGCCGTTCCCGTCGTCTACGACGTCGAGTCCGGGGAGAGTCGAGAGCTCGACCTGCCCGGCGGCGTCGCGTCGCTGGCCGACGACACGCCCCTGGACGACGGCCGCGTCCTGATCCAGCACACGACGCCGACGCGTCGGCCGGAGTTGCTCGCGTACGACCTCGACACCGACGAGTACGAGACGATCCTTGAGGCGGAGTACGGCCCGTTCTCAGCCGACGACTTCGCCGACGCGGAGTACTTCACCGTCGACTCCGACGGCGTCCCCGAGACCTCTCAGCGCGCTGTCGACCACGACCCCTACGAGGAGTTGGAGATCGGCGCGATCTTCTACGACTCCGGCGAACGGCCGTCGCCGCTCGTGGTGAATCCCCACGGCGGCCCGCGAGCCCGCGACACGCTGTCGTTCAGCTACCGCACGCAGTTCCTGCTCTCTCGCGGCTTCTCCGTGCTGCAGGTGAACTACCGCGGCTCCACGGGCCGCGGGCGTGAGTTCGTCGAGGAGCTGTACGACGACTGGGGCGGCGCCGAACAGGGCGACGTCGCCGTCGCGGCCGAGCGCGTCCTCGCGGAGTACGACTGGCTCC
>Ga0207718_100346_pt1 | contig 47551 bp, 46 predicted proteins | sample A23M2SouthBayCA_FD_187749 | JGI IMG/M metagenome (GOLD analysis project Ga0207718, IMG submission 187749) | Aerobic enrichment media microbial communities from Eden Landing Ponds, California, USA - A23 M2 (SPAdes) | ecosystem: Environmental > Aquatic > Marine > Unclassified | place: Emeryville... | reverse complement strand
TGGCAAACGGGCCGACCTCGTCCTGCTGCGGGCGAACGACTTCCTGACCGCACCCTCGTTCGACCCGGTCCAGACCGCCGTCTTCCAGTCCGAACCCGCTCACATCGACACCGTCCTCGTCGACGGCGAGGTCGTCAAACGCGACGGCGAACTCACGAACCCGCTGGTCGACGAGGAGTTCGACCGGTTCGTCGCCTCCGGCGAGCGCCTGGTCTCCGAGGCGGGCCTGGAGCTCTGATGCGACTCGGCACCTACGAGACGGGCGGGGGAACCTGGCCCGGCGTCCGGACCGACCCCGGCGTCGTGCGCCTGCCCGAGGCTGGCGAGGCGGCGGGCGTCGACCTCCCGCGACACACGAGCGAGTTGCTCGGGACGTGGGAGTGGCGACCCAAGGCCGAACTGGCCCTCGACTACGCGGCCGAGACCGGCGTCGGCGTCTACGACGCGGGCGACCTGTCGCGGCGTGCGCCGGTCCCGAACCCGGGGAAGATCGTCTGTGTCGGCCTGAACTACCGCGACCACGCCGAGGAGGGGGGCAATCCGATCCCCGACGAGCCGGTCCTGTTCGCGAAGTTCCCGACGACGGTCAACGACCCTGGCGGCGAGATCGCCTGGGACCCCGACTACACCGAGCAGGTCGACTACGAGGCCGAACTCGTCGCCGTCGTCGGCGAGGAGGCCCGCCGGGTCGACGCAGACGAGGCGATGGACCACGTCGCCGGCTTCACGGTCGGCAACGACGTCTCCGCCCGCGACCTCCAGCACGGCGACGGCCAGTGGGTCCGGGGCAAGAGCCTCGACGGGTTCGCACCGACCGGTCCCGAACTGGTCACGACTGACGAGGTCTCTGACCCCCACGACCTGGACATCTGGACCGAGGTCGACGGCGAGCGACTGCAGGAGTCGAACACCGGCCAGTTCATCTTCGGCGTCGACGAACTGGTCGCCTTCTGTAGCCGGGCGTTCACGCTCGAACCCGGCGACCTGGTCTTTACCGGCACCCCGCCGGGCGTCGGCGTCTACCGCGAGCCGCCGGTCCTCCTGGAGGACGGCGACGAGGTGACCGTCGGCATCGAGGAACTCGGGGAGCTGCACAACCACTGCGCGTTCGAGTGACCCGCGCGGGACTCGCGACCGCGGTCGACTCGCGAGGGATCGCCGCGTGCGACTCGTGAGTGACCGTCCCGCGCGCGGGATTCGCGAGGGGTCGTTTCCCACGTGTTCGCCGCCCGCTGTCGACGACGACGGCGGGGTGACGAGCAACCGCCAGGTCCAGAAAATGGGATTCTGAGGGTCTGTAACGGCCATATCGGCGCAAGATTGATACGGGTCTGCCCACTCGACGGTGTATGGACTCGGACCAGGATCCGGAGTTCGGCGGGGCAGACGTCCTCGACGTAATGGCCCGGGCGAACCGGCGAGAGGACTTCAGTGCGCGCCGTCCCGCCCAGTACACGAACTGGATCGACGAACAGCTCTCCTGGAAGGAGACCTGCTACGTGGGGAGCTGGTCGTCGTTCGCGAACCTTTTGCTCGAAGGGCCGGAGGCCATCGACCTCCTGGCCGACCTGAGCATCAACTCCTTCGCCGACTATCCCGTCGGCGGGGGCAAACACCTCGTCCAGTGTGACGAGGACGCGAACGTCGTCGCCGAGGGCGTCCTGGTTCGGGAGGGTGCGGAGACGTTCGTCGTCCACGGCGTGCCCGCCTACTGGACCGCTTTCAACCTCGAAACCGGCGATTACGACGCCACCTGCGAGTTCAGGGACACGTTCAACTACGGGATACAGGGGCCCAACTCGCTCGAGGTTCTGGACGCGCTCGCGGACCACTCGCTGCGTGAGGTGGGGTTCATGCGTTCCGGGGACATCGAGATCGCCGGTGTCGACGTGACCGCCGTTCGCTTCGGCATGTCGGGCGAACTCGGGTTCGAACTTCACGGTCCCGGCGAGCACAGCGAGAGGGTCTGGAACGCTATCCTGGAGGCCGGCGAGGAGTACGGTATCCGGCGGCTGAGTTCGGGGACTTCCTCGATCAACCAGCTAGAGGCCGGTATCCCGTCACGGGTTCGGGATTTCGTCTCCGCCATCTTCGGGGCAGAGATGGCCGACTATCGGGCGTACCTCCGCGAGCACCAGACGCGGGACCTGATCACCCACGCCGTCGAGGGGAGTTTCGAGGCCGACGACATCAGCGACTACTACCGGACGCCGGTGGAACTGGGGTGGGACCGGTACACGAAGTTCGACCACGACTTCGTCGGTCGGGAGGCACTCGAGGCCGAAGCCGCCGACCCACAGCGGGTGCTGGTGACTCTGGAGTGGAACGACGAGGACGTCATCGACGTGTACGCGTCCCTGTTCCGCGAGGGACCGACGGGCAAGTACATGGAGATGCCCCACCAGCAAAAGCGGTCGATGATCGCCGACCGCGTCCTGAAAGACGGCGAAGACGTCGGTGTGGCGACGATGCGTGGCTACAGCTACTACTTCCGGCAGATGCTCTCGCTCGCGACCGTCGACGTCGAACACGCCGACCCCGGGACCGAACTGACGGTGCTGTGGGGCGAAGGGGAGAACCCGGCCAGTCCGACCGTGGAAGACCACGTCCAGACGGAGGTCCGGGCGACGGTGGCGGAGACTCCCTACAAGGAGGACAACCGCCGGAAGGACCTTTCCCAGGAAGAGTAACTCACTGAACAGATCCCGTGGCGCGCGCTGTCGCGCTCTTTCATGAGCGCGCGGAGTCGTGCGAGGGACGAGCATCGCAGGGCCGCAGGCCTGAGAAGCGCAAGAGGCTGGGGAGGTGTGAGGCTGTCGTGGTGCTGTGCTGTGCGGGACGGTGCTGTCCCTGGTGTCCTGCCGAGCGAAGCGAGGCAGGGCTCAGGAGAGCTTGCTCTCCTGGTGGACTGAAAGGGCGAGGCCCGCTCGCGACGAAGTGGAGTCGCCTGAGCAGGCTCTATCCGAGCGCAGCGAGGATATCCTGCTCAGCGACCGCGAGCGGGCCGAGGGCTTTCAACTCTCACTGACGACTCCGGCGCTGTCTGCGGACGATGTTTCTCTCACGCACACTCACTGTGAAACCACTGATACCTTTACTCGGTCCCGATCCCGAAGACTTCGCGGGGGTTCTCCAGGACGACCTGGCGGATCGCGTCGACGTCGATGCCGAACTGGTAGAGTTCGAAGATAGCGCGCTTCAGCGAGAAGACCTCCGAGCGGATCACGTTGGCGGCGTCGGTGTCCATCATGATGCGCTCGGGACCGTACTCGTCGATGGCGTCCGCCACGGTTTCGGCCGTAATATCGCTGAACCACGACTGGCCGATGGTGAAACTCACCTGGCAGTCCGTCTCGGTCATGAGATACTCCAGGTTGTTCAGGTCCGCGTGGGAGGCGACGATCCGCTCTTCGGGGAGGCCGGTCTCGCGGGCAACCTCTAGATCGATCTTCACCGCTTCGAGCGCCGGGTTCTCGCCGTCGATCACCGGCGCCTGCCCCAGCCCGGCGTTTTTCTCGTAGCCCGGGGTCGCCATCCCCGGCCGGTAGGGCCGCTCGGCCGGACTCGCCTGGTTGGGCGTGTGGAGGACCACCGGGAGGTCGTTCTCGTCGGCGAGTTCCAGCTGCGCGCCGACGACCGCACGCTGGCTCTCCAGGTCCCACGGTTCGACGTGCTGTGCGGGGACGACCCCGGTCTCGCCGATGGCGACCACCTCGTCGAGTTCGGCGTAGTCGGCCATCGCATCGACGAGGTCGTCCGGGTTCTCGATGCGGACGCCGGTGTGGATCCCCAGCCCCAGCTTCGGCTCGAAGAAGTGGTTGCGCTCGATGGCTGCCCGGCGATTGATGGCGTCGTCCCAGAGATAGCGGACGTCCTCGGCGCGTACCGGCTTGTACGGTGTCCAGTGATACCCCGAGGCGACCATCACCATCGCGCGACACCCGGAGAGGGCGTAGCGCTCACGATCGTCCCACGAGAGTGTGTGGGCGTGGTTGTGCACGTCCACCCACGGGAGGTTGAGTAGTTCCCGCGGCAGGTCGACGTCGGCGTCGACCGGCAGGGAGGCCGCGTCCGTCGGCCGTCGCGTCGGTGGCGAACTCATGGCCCCCAGTACCCGCGCGCGGCCTTTTACAGTTTGGTTAGTCTTTTACAGTCCGGTAAAACTTTAGTGGCTGTCGCTCGCAGGCACTGGTATGACACTATTGATCGGCACAGACGACGGCCTCTACCGGGTCGGGGACCTGCCCTTCGAGCGTGGCGACGCGGACGCAGTCCTGGACTGTGGTGTCGTGACAGCGGTGAAGACGTGGGACCACACCGAGGGCGTGTTCGTCGCCTCGTCGACGGGCGCCTATCGGTCGACCGACGGCGGTGACACCTGGGAGGACCTGGGGGTGCCCATCGGGGACCGCTTCTGGCACGCCGGGGAGAGCGAGGTGTGGGCGATACTGGCGACGCCCGATGCCCTCTACGCGGGGACGAACGACCCCTATCTCTACCGCTCGACCGACGACGGCGAAACCTGGCGCGAATGCAAGGGCTTTCGCGAGTTGCCCTCGCGGGGCCACTGGGAGTCGCCTATCGACCCCCACTACGCGCGACTGCGCGCACTCGAAACGGTGCCCGGTCGCCCCGACCAGCTGGTCGCCGGCGTCGAGGCCGGCGGTATCCACGTCAGTCGCGACGGCGGGCAGACGTGGGTCGACCGCCGGGACACCATCGTCGACGACGTCCACCAGATACTCCCCATCTCCGAGGACGTCTGGCTCGCGGCGACGGGGTATCTCGACCACGATCTCGAGAATCTGGGACTGGGCCACGCCGTCGGCGAGGGCGGGCTCTGGCGGACGGTCGACGGCGGCGACTCCTGGGGGCGCATCGACGGCGGGACGGACTTCTCCTACATCCGGCGCGTGTTCGTCCACGACGGGCGGGTGTTCTTCGGCGGCGGCGAGGAGGCCCCGCCGGCGTGGGTGAACGACGACCACGAGGTGGCGCTGTTCGAATCCACGAACTTCGGCCGCGACTGGGAACGGGTCCCCTACCCCGGCGAACCCCACGAGGTCGTCGAGACCTGGGAGGTCTACGACGGCGACGTCGTCTGTGGGTCGAGTCTCTTCGACGTCCCCGACGCCCGCGACGACGTCGAGGGACGGATCATGCGTCGGACCGACGACGGCGAGTACGAGACCGTGGGACGTGTCGCCGCGAACGTCAGCCGTATCGAGGGGCTGTGAGATGAGCGAGGCCACGAACGACCGCGCGGCGGTCGACGGCGAGCGCGACCCGCCCTCGCAGGTCGGTCGCTTTCTCTACAGCGGCATCCTCGCGTACATGGCCGTCGACGGGTTCAAGAACAACGCGAAGCGCGTCGAGGTCGCCGAGGCGAAGGGGGTCCCGATGGCCGAACACGCGGTCCCGTTCGTGACGGGGATGCTCTTCGTCGCGAACCTGGGGATCCTGTTCTGGAAGTACCCCCGGATATCGGCGGGTGCGCTGGTCGTCTTCTTCGTCGGGACGACTCCAGCCATCCACAACTTCTGGACGATGGAGGGCAAAGAGCGGAATAACAACAAGATCAACTTCCTGAAGAACGTCGCCTTGCTCGGCGGTGCCATCGTCTTCCTCGCCGAAGCCGACGAGATGGCCGAGTGACGGGGGTGGTTCCGTCTGTTGTGTTCGGCTGGATCGCAGTCGGCGGTGTGCGTTGAAAGCTCTCGCCCAATTCCCTAGCTGTGACCGCGAGATCGACCGCCACTCACAGTGATGGTTGAAAGCCCTCGGGCCGCTGGCGGTCGCTGAGCAGGATATCCTCGCTGCGCTCGGATAGGGCCTGCTCAGCGACTCCATTCACTACGCTCACCGCCAGCGACCCTCGCCCTTTCAGTCCACCAGGCACAGCACCACGACAGCCTCACACCTCCCCAGCCTCTTGCGCTCCTCGCGCCTCCGGCGCTCCGGTGCTCGTCCCTCGCACGACTCCGCGCGCTCATGAAAGAGCGCGACAGCGCGCGCCGATGCTGTTGGTCGAGACGAGTGTCGACGTGTTAGACGGCGCCGCTTAGCAAGAAGAGCGTGAGGTTGTTGGCGGCGGGCCCGAGTCCGACGGCGGCGACGAAGGCCAGCAGCAGGTTCCCTTCGGTGGGGTCTTCCTCGACGTAATCGGCCAGCAGAACGACGATGCCACTCGCGACGACGAGTTTCGCGAGGACGAACAGCCAGCCTTTCCCGATGTAGGGTGCGGTCGGGAGCGTCCCGGCGAAGTCCATGATCATCCGGGGGATGGGGGTACGTTCGCCAGTACCCAGCACGTCGACGCCGACGGCCGTCGAGACGCCGTCGAGCGCGTGGGCGAACAGTGCGACGACGGTCCCGAGATGTGTGACGACCCCCGGGCGGGCGGCCCGGAGTGCGAGGAACGCGACGAGTGTCGCGACGACTGCACCGACCACGCTGACGGCCGGCCAGACGGCACTGGCGGTGTCGGCGGCCAGGGTGACCGCCCGGGCGACCAGCCCGAGTACCACCGCTGTGCCGACGACACCGAGCGCCAGCACACTCCGTTCGTCGGCGGCGGGGGAACTGACGCCGTCGAACGCGGTCCGGCCGTCGACGCTGAGGATCGCCCCGACCCAGACGGTCGCGGCGGCGACGAAGGTGGTGACGTACACCGCGGGGGCCGTCGCCAGCGGGTCGAGGACCGGGGGGACGACGACGGTCTCGTGGGCGGCGCCGAACTGGTGGAGGGCGTGGAGTGCGCCGCCGCCCGCCATCCACGGCACCAGCGCGCCCACGTGGCGACCGGTCACGCCCGGACCGAACCGGACGAGAGCGCCACCCAGGAGGGCGGTCGCGACGACGAGCGCCACCGCGTACGGCAACGGCGGGAGCACCAGCCCGCTCGGCAACACCTGCATGTCACGTGCGGGCGCCCGGAGCGTCGAAAGCGTTCCGGTCGCCGAGGGCCAGCCGTCGGATCCGCCACCGGGTCCTCACCGGTGAGAGACTGCTGGCGTTTTTTGTGTTCCCGGGTCCTCCACCGGCATATGGATCCCGACTCCGGGGGGGACCCGACGGCAGTCACAGCGCGGATCGAACACACCGTCCTCGGGCCCGAGACGACACCCGACGACGTGATCGCGGTGCTGGACGCAGCCATCGAGTACGGGATGCGCGCCTGCATTCCGCCCTGTTACCTCGAACTGGCCGACAGCTACGCCCCGACGGTCGAACTGGTGACGGTCGTCGGCTTCCCCCACGGCCAGCACACGACCGACACGAAGTGTCACGAGGCCGCGGGCGCCTGGGAGGCCGGCGCCGACGAGATAGACGTCGTCATGAACGTCGGCCGACTGCGAGCGGGCGAGGGCGACGCCGTCGAGTCTGAACTCGCCGAGGTCGTCGCCGCCGTCCCGGTCCCGGTGAAAGTCATCGTCGAAGCACCGCTCCTCTCCGAGGACGAACTCCGCCGCGCGTCCGAGTGTGTCCTCGCCGCCGACGCCGACTTCCTCAAGACCGCCACCGGCTTCTCGGAGGGCGGTGCGACGGTCGAAGACGTCGCGGTCATGAGCGAGTACCTCCCCGTCAAGGCCTCCGGCGGTATCGGCTCCTGGGCCGACGCCCGTGCCATGTTCGAGGCCGGCGCCGAGCGGATCGGCGCCTCCAGTGGCGACGTCATCGCTCGCGAGTATCTCGGCCAGCAGGAGTGAGACGCCGACGCGACGGTTCCGGTGACACGACAGGCAACGTTTTTCTCCGCTGGCCCGCAAGCGCGAGCGAGAGCGTGGCCCGGTATCACATCGAAACGTACGGCTGTACGGCGAATCGCGGCGAGAGCGCTGCCATCGAGCGGTCGCTCCGGGCCGGCGGCCACCACCCCGTCGACGGGCCCGAGGCAGCCGATGTGGCCATCCTCAACACCTGTACGGTCGTCGAGAAGACCGAGCACAACATGCTCCGGCGGGCGGCGGAACTCGACGACCAGACGCCAGCCGACCTCGTCGTGACGGGCTGTATGGCGCTGGCCCAGGGCGATACCTTCGCGGAGGCAGGCGTCGACGCCGAGGTCCTCCACTGGGACGAGGTCCCGGAATACGTCCGCAACGGCGAGTGCCCGACCCCGACCGCCGACGCCGAACCCGTCCTCGACGGCGTCGTCGGCATCCTCCCCATCGCGCGGGGCTGTACCTCCGACTGTTCGTACTGCATCACCAAACACGCCACGGGGAAGATCGACTCCCCACCCATCGAGGCCAACGTCGAGAAGGCCCGCGCGCTGGTCCACGCCGGCGCCCGCGAGTTGCGGGTCACCGGCCAGGACACCGGCGTCTACGGCTACGACCGCGAGAACCGGAGTCTCCTGCCCGACCTCCTCGAGGAGATCTGTGCCATCGACGGCGACTTTCGTGTTCGTGTCGGCATGGCCAATCCGAAGGGCGTCCACGGCGTCCGCGAGGAACTCGCCCGGGTGTTCGCGGAAAACGACGAACTCTACGACTTCCTGCACGCGCCCGTCCAGTCGGGCAGCGACGACGTGCTCGGTGACATGCGCCGCCAGCACCGGGTCGCCGAATTTCGCGAGGTGGTCGCGGCGTTCGACCGCCACCTCGACGACTGGACGCTCGCGACGGACTTCATCGTCGGCTTCCCCACCGAGACCGACGCCGATTTCGAGGACTCGCTCGACCTTCTCCGGGAAGTGCGCCCCGAGCGAATCAACATCACGCGCTTCTCGAAGCGGCCGGGCACCGACGCCGCCGGGATGGACGGGCTCGGTGGGACGCTGAAGAAAGAACGCTCGAAGGAGATGACAGACGTGAAGATGGACGTGGTCGGCGAGACCTACGAATCCATGGTCGGCGAACAGCGGTCGGTCCTGGTCGTCGAGGACGGCACCGACGACTCGCGGGTGGGCTACGACCGCACCCACCGGAAGGTCGCCGTTCCGGGAGCCGAGACGGCGGGCGTCGACCTCGGCGAGACGGTGACCGTCGAGATAACCGGCCACAACACCGTCTACGCGCTCGGTGAACTGCTGTAGACCTCCAGCGCGGGTCTCTCGGAGTCAGTATCGGTCTACTTCGAGGTTGTCGACGCGGTCGAAGTGGTCGTCTCGGGTGACGATCCGTGCCCCGTGATGGCGACAGGTCCCGGCGATAAGGGCGTCACCGAGGTTGATCCGGTTCCCGCTGTCGAGTAGTTCCGCTTCGACGAGCGCCGCTTCCCTCGCCACCGGTTCGGACAGGGGGAGCGGCTCGACCCAGTCGAGGTCGGATGTGACGCGTTCGAATCCTTCGCGCCCGCTCGCTCGTGCGACGTCCCGGTACACTTCGAACAGCACCAGCGACGGCGCGAAAAAGGGTTTGCTCGCATTGGCTTCGAGGTACGCAGCCGTGCTGTCCAGGCCGTCGAGATAGTCCAACAGGAAACTCGTATCGAACGCGATCACCGTTCGGCCCGCTCACGGAGGTCGTCGTCGAGTTCGTCACGCGTCCCGGCGACGGCTTCCCGAAAGCCCTCGACGTCGCTCATCGTCCCGAACCCTTTCAGTACGTCACGCTCGTCACCGGTGAGTCGAAGTATCGTGTCCGTGAAACTCTCACCTTCCCGTTTGTGTTCCCGCAGGCGCTCGTATGCCTCTTCGGTGATCGTGAGGCTCTTCGTCCCCATACACGTACGTCTGGACGTACACGTATATAAGCTGTCGGCAGGTGACGACGCGCCCGGGACGGTGTCGTCACCGCGGGCCACGACCGGTCACCACTCCGGGAAGTACCGCCCGTGGAACCCGAACGGGACGGCGTGGGGCAGTGGCGCCCGCGCCCGCTCGTCGAGCGTCTTTCCGTCGAGGACGAGCAGGTCGGTCCGTTCCTCGTCGGTGTTCAACACCGTCACCAGCACGACGCCCGCGTCGCTCGGTCGCTCGGCGTCGGGCGCCCGGACGAAGACCGGTTCCTCCGCGAAACACCCCGACTCCGCCCACCGCCAGGTCTCGCCCGTCTCGACGTCGACCTTGGCGACGTGGTTGCCGTCGCGCTCGGCCGCACCCTGTGCGTAGGCGTAGCGATACTCGCGGGTCCGGTCCGCGGGAGCGACCCGTGGGAGTTCACAGCCGCGATACAGTGACTCGCTCGACACCGTGCCGTCGCGTAGTCCCAGGGTGAATCGCTGGAGGTGGCCGTCGGCGCCCGACTCGAACCAGTCGGCGGCGTCCGCCAGATAGAGCCCGTCGACGACGTCCGCGTCGGGGTACGTGACCAGGTCGACGACCACCTCGTCGGGGTCGCCGGCATGTTCCCCGGTAGCGCCGGCTGTCCCGCTCGTGGCAGTGTTTCTCCCCGCGGACCGCTCGAACGCGTTGACCTGGTGGAAGACGAAGAAGGCGTCAGTCTCGACGGCTGCGACGCGCTCGCCCGTCTCGCGGTCGAGGACGTGAAACGTCGTCCCGCGTTCGGGTTCCCAGTCGTAGTGGTCGACGAAGCCCTCACGGCCCGGCAGGAGAAAGGACGCGGGCGTCGTCACGAACGGGTGTTCGGTGAGGACGACGTACTGGGCTGTGAGCGCGAAACTATGGAGGTAGGCGGGCGCGTCGGCCTCGACCGACCCGATGCGTTCGCGCGTTCGCGACCCGTCGGGCAGTCGATACAGGGTGTACTCGCTGGGGCGTCCGAACGTCGTCAGGAGGCCGACCGTCTCCCCGCGGTAGGGGTCGGGGACGACGTGCGCGCAGTTGATGTGTCCACCGAGGTCGTCGGAAAAGTGGAACTCGCCGCGCGTGGCCAGTGTCTCGGGGTCGGCGGCGAGATAGCGGGGGACTTCGGTCATCGCGACCAGGTCGTCGCCGACGCCGAGGACGTGGACGTTGCAGTTGTCCGTCGGTTCGCCGAACAGCAACTGGCGGACCCGCTGGAGATACCCGCCGTCGCCCGTCGCGAACTGCCCGTCGAGGACGCCCTCCTCGATAGCGCGCCGGTAGGTCGAAGAGCGGAGAAAACGGTTGGTGTAGCGCACGCGACCGCCGTCGCTGGCGTCACCGTCGAACGCGAACCGATGCAGCATCGCGAGGCCGTCGAACCAGTGGCCGACGCGCTCGCCGTCGACCTCGAACTTCGCGGGGCCGTTGCGAACCAGCGACCCCGTCAGCCACGCCGGCAGGTCGCCCTCGACCGGTAACTGGCGGTCGCGCACCTCGCTGTCGAGCGTCTGGAACCCCAGGTCGAAGCCCGCCTCCGTCGCCATACCCGTCGTTGGGCGGGCGACGTCTTCAGTGGCGGGTCCACGAGGTTACCCAGAACGAGCGGTACCCGAGGAACCGCTTCTGACCGGTTATCGCGTCGAAAAATGTGTGAATGCGCCTGTCTCGCTACGAGGCCTCGTGCGCTACGCTTGCTCAGTTGCCCTTCTCGCGGGTCGCTACGCTCCCCGCTCGACTCGAGGCTTCGTTCCCTGCGGTCACTCAGCCTCGCCCTTCTCGATCGGGGCGCCGACGAGGTTGCCCCACTCGGTCCAGGAGCCGTCGTAGTTGATGGCGTCGTCGTAGCCGGCGAGTTCGTGCAGCGCGAACCAGGCGACCGAGGAGCGCTCGCCGATGCGGCAGTAGGCGACGGTCGTCTCGTCGCCGTCGATGCCCTCCGCACCGTAGAGTTCCTTGATCTCGTCTGCGGTCTTGAAGCGGCCGTCGTCGTTCGTGACGGCGGCCCACGAGATGTTGCTGGCGCCCGGGATGTGGCCGCCACGCTGGGCGGTCTCCTGCAGGCCCGGCGGGGCCAGGACCTCACCCGAGAACTCCTCGGGCGAGCGGACGTCCACGAGCGGCAGCCCGCGCTCGATTGCGTTCTCGACGTCCTCGCGGTAGGCGCGGATGGACTCGCGCGGACCCGAGGCCTCGTACTCGACCGCGGAGAAGTCGGGTTCCTCGTCTGTGAGGGGATAGTCGTTCTCGACCCAGTAGTCCCGACCGCCGTCGAGGAGTCTGACGTCGTCGTGGCCGTAGTACTTGAACTGCCAGTAGGTGTAGGCGGCGAACCAGTTGGCGTTGTCACCGTAGAGGACGACCGTCGAGTCCTCGCTGATGCCGGCCGCACCCATCGTTTCGGCGAAGGCTTCCTTCGAGAGGACGTCACGCTCGACCTGGTCCTGCAGGTCCGTCTCCCAGTTGAAGCCGATCGCACCGGGCGCGTGGCTCTCGTCGTACAGTTCGGTGTCCACGTCGACCTCCACCAGCCGGAGGTCGGAGTCGTCGCTCTGGAACTCGTCCAGTCGGTCCTCGACCCAGTCCGCGGAGACGAGGACGTCTTTGGCGTAATCGCTCATGATACACTGAACCATTAGTCTACCCGATATATATCCCTGCTTCCAACGGCATTTCCGGCCCCTTCACGACGATATCGGCAATTATATCCGGTGGGTGGCGTGTCTATGCTTCTCACGGCCTGACTGTGGAACTCTCGACCGCCACGACGGCGGGCGAACCGTCCATCGAGCGAGGGGATCGGGCGAGTCCTCGCGGCGTTTATTGCCACTGTCTCCGACCCCGCTCTGGGGCCGTGTCGACGCCGCGAAGGACATCTTCAAGCGGCTACCCGCCCCACGACCGGATATGAGCGACACCGTCGTTGCGGCCGACTGGTTGGCCGACCGATTCGACGAGGTGCGGGTGGTCGACGTGCGCGACGCCTGGGAGTTCGACGCGATGGGACACCTCCCGGGCGCCGTCAACATCCCCTTCGACGCCTTTCGCGCCGACGCCCACGCCGCCGAGGGCGAGGGCGACGAACCGACCGAGAGCGGCGACCAGGCCGGCAACGGGGACGGTCAGGCCGAGAGCGGAGACAACCTGGCCGAAAGCGGAGACGGGCGGGGGATGCTGCCGGGTGCGGACGTCTTCGCCGACCTCATGGGTGAGGGTGGTATCACCCGCGAGGACCACGTCGTCGCCTACGACGACCACCACGGCGTCTTCGCCGCTCGCCTGCTCGTCACCGCGGAACTGTACGGCCATCCCTTCGAGCGGCTCCACCTGCTCGACGGCGACTTCTCCTCGTGGCGCCTCGACCACGAGACGAGCACCGAGACACCGACTGTCGAACCCGCGACTTACGAGACACGCGAACCGGACTCGACGCCGCTCGTGGGTATCGACGAGGTCGCGGCGGCCGTCGATTCGGCGGCCGACGGGGAGACGGTCGTCGTCGACACGCGCGAGGACTGGGAGTACGAGGAGGGGCATCTCCCGGGAGCGGTCCGCCTGGACTGGCGCGAACTCGTCGACGACGAGACCAGGGGGATCAAACCCCGGACGGACCTCGAAGCTATCCTCGACGAGCGAGGGATCACCCGGGACCGGCAGGTCGTCCTCTACTGCAACACCGCCCGGCGGATCAGCCACACCTACGTCGTTTTGCGCCACCTCGGCTATCCCGACCTGGCGTTCTACGAGGGCAGTCTCACCGAGTGGAAGGCCGCCGGGCGCGAGCTAGAGACGGGGACCGAAACCGAGAACTGAGGACTGGTGACCGAAGAGTCCGGACTGACGGCCACTATGGTCGTGACGACGATGCATCTGACCGGCGCCCGCTCACCCGTCGGCCGGGTTGACGCTGCCCGTGGGATCCGTGTCGTCGTCTGTCAGGTCCGTGTCGTCGCTCGTCGGCCCCGTTCCACCGTCGGTCGATCCGACACCGCCCGCCGGGCCGTCCTCGTCGTCACCCGGGGCAGATCCGCGGCCGGTCGGGTCGTCGTCACGGTCGTCGGGGTCGTCGTCACGGTCGTCGCGGTCGTCGTCGGGATCGCGGGCGGTCGCGTTGCCGAGTGTCTGCTGGACCGTCGTGCGTTCGTTCGTGACGAGTTCGACCACCTCGACGAGCAGGGCGACGACGAGCGGGCCGGCGATGACGCCGACGACGCCGATAGTGAGCGTACCGCCGGTGAACCCGACGAAGTAGAGGCTCGCGGGCATGCCGGTGGTCACCGTTGCGAGGCGCGGCCGGATGACGGCGTCGGGGAGAAAGCCCACGAGGACGAGCCCGAACACGGTCACGAGTAGCGCCGCGACGACGTCACCGGCCATCAACTGCGCGGCGGCGATGACGGCCACGAGGATGCTCGGGCCGAGTACGGGGATGAACTGGAGGACGCCGGCGAAGATCGACAGCGAGAAGGCGGCGTTGTACCCGAGCGCCCAGAAGACGACGTAGGCGACGACGAAGGTCCCGAAGGCGGTCGCGGCCTGCAGGACGTACAGCGCGTAGAGCGTGTCCCGGACCCGGTGGTGGAGCGCGAACACCACGTCGTGGTACTCCCCGGGGACGATCCGTACCGCCGCCCGCCGGACGTTCCCCGGGCGGAGCAAGAGCCCGAACAGGAGGATGACGAAGAGAAACCCCTTCAGCGCGAGCACCGGCGCTGCGCCCGCGATGTTGATGCCCGCCTCGACGACGACGTCGCGGGCCCGCACGAGCCACAGACTCACGTCGACCTGATAGGAAAAGCCCAGGAGTTCGACGGTCAGTTCCGCAGGGATCTTCTGGATGAACTGCAGTAACTCGTCGCGCCGGAGATAGAGCACGAAGACGATCGGCGTGACCACCGCGATGGCGAAGACGAACCCGACGGCCGCGGCCACCGCTGCCGCGATCCGGCGTGGGACTCCGCGGTCGTGGAGTCTGCGCCGTATCGGGTAGAGCACGTACGCCACGGTGATGGCGAAAAACACCGTCTCGATGACGTTCGCCAGCAACACCAGCGTCAACAACCCCACCCCGACCAGCAGGCCTCCCAGTACCTGCTGGCGCCGCGTCAGTGCCATGGCACTCTCTGCGTCCGGCCCGTACAAAACGTTTGAGCCCCTTGCTCGAGTGTCCCAGTCGACGACTGGAGGCAGAAGGCCCGATCATTAAACCCGTGCCAGCGGTAGGAACGATCATGCGAATCGCCATCCTCGCCCACGAGCAGTTTCCCGACCGGGCCAAGACCGCGGTGGGGATCCTCCGCTACGGCGACCACGAGGTGGCGGCGGTCCTCGACCGGACGCTCGCCGGCGACCGCGTCGCGGAGCACGTCGCCGACGTGCCCGACGCGCCCATCGTCGACTCCATCGACGAGGTCGGCGCTATCGACGCGCTCGTCGTCGGCATCGCCCCTATCGGCGGCGGCTTCGACGAAACCTGGCGCCCAGACGTCCGCGGGGCCCTGGAACGCGGATGTGACGTCGTCGCCGGCCTCCACTACTTCCTCGCCGAGGACGAAGAGTTCGCCCGACTCGCCGCCGAACACGGCGCCGAGATCCGCGATCTGCGTCGACCACCCGACGACCTGACCGTCAGTGACGGGACCGCGAGCGAGGTCGACGCCGACGTGGTCCTGACGGTCGGGACGGACTGCTCGTCGGGGAAGATGACGACGACGTTCGAACTCCTCGCCGCGGCCCGCGAGCGTGGCATCGACGCCGCCGTCGTCCCGACGGGCCAGACCGGGATCGCGGTCGCGGACTACGGGATCGCGGTCGACCGCGTCGTCGCCGACTTCGCCGCCGGTGCCGTCGAGCGCATGGTCGAAGAGCGCGGGGACCACGACCTGCTCGTCGTCGAGGGGCAGGGCGCGCTCTGTCACCCCGCCTACTCGGGCGTCACCGCGAGTATCCTCCACGGGTCGATGCCCGACGCGCTCGTGCTCTGTCACGTCGCCGGCTGCGAGGCCGTCCACGGTTACGAACACGTCCCGATCCCCCCGCCCGGCGAGTACGCCGAAATCTACGAGTCGGTCGCGAACCCGGTCGCGCCGACGACCGTGGCGGCCGGCGCGCTCAACACCCAGGCCGTCGGGAGTGACGAGGCGGCGCGGGCGGCCGTCGAGGAGTACGCCACAGCTATCGACGCGCCGGCGACCGACCCCGTCCGCTTCGGCGCCGACGAGATCCTCGACGCGATACTGGAGTGAGCCAGGAGTCAGGAACCAGGAACCAGAAGCCAGAAACCAGGAACCAGAAGCCAGAAGCCATGACCCGTCACACCGATTTCGACCGCGTCGCTCTCCCACTGGCCAACGCGTTCACGATCGCTCGTGGAACCACCGAGACCACCGAGAACGTCCTCGTCCGGGTCGAAGACGACGAGGGACACGTCGGCCTCGGAAACGCCGCGCCCTCGGCGTACTACGGTGAGACGGCCGATACCGTCGAAGCCGTCCTCCCGGAACTGCTCGGAGTAGTCGAAGACATCGACGATTCCCACGCTCGCGAGCGGATCGAGCGTCGCATGCGCGAGCGGCTGGGCGGTAATCCGGCAGCCCGCGCTGCCGTGTCGATCGCTCTCGCCGACCTGGCCGGCAAGCGACTCGGCGTCCCCCTGTATCGACTCTGGGGACTCGACGGCGAAGCGACGCCGCGGACGTCGTTCACCGTCGGGATGGCTTCACCGAAAGAAATGCGCACGAAGGCAGAAACGGCTGTGGCGCGTGGGTTCGGCGTCCTGAAGGTGAAACTCGGTGGGGGTGACGGCCGGGACCGGGAACGGGTCGCGGCGGTCCGCGAGGGAGCGCCCGGGGCCCGGATCCGGGTCGACGCCAACGCCGCCTGGCGGCCACGAGAAGCCGTCGCACACTCGGAGACACTGGCCGACTACGGCGTCGAGTTCCTCGAGCAACCTGTCGCGGCGACGGATCTCGACGGGTTACGGTTCGTCAGCGAGCGCGGTGCGGTCCCGGTCGCGGCCGACGAGTCGGTCGTCACCGCGAGTGACGTCCCTCGGGTGGCCGACGCCGTCGATATCGTCGTCGCGAAGGTGATGAAATGCGGGAGTCTGCGGGAGACACGCCGGGTCGCACACGTCGCTCACGCCCACGACTGCGAGGCGATGCTGGGCTGTATGGTCGAGTCGAACGCCTCGATCGCCGCGGCGTGGCACTGTGCACCCCTGTTCGAGTACGCCGACCTCGACGGGTCGCTGTTGCTCGCCGACGACCCCGTCGACGGCGTCCCGATGGACGGCGATAGCGCGGACCTGCCGGCGCTCGACCGGCCAGGGACTGGTGCAGTCGAGGAGTGACGGGACCGAATCAACGCAGCCAGTCGACGAACGTCTCGTGCTCGCGACTCAGGCGGACGTACTCCCGTTGCATCGCCGTGAGTGCTTCTTCGAACGTCGCGCCGTCGTCGAGCGCCGCCTGTACCTGTCGTTTCTTCCACCCGCTCGGGGTCACGCCGCGCTCGACGCGGGCCTCGATCGGGTCGAGATACCGCTCCTGTGTCTCGCGGTCGATCCCCTGTTCGTCGAGGCCGCGACGGGCGAACTCGAAGACCTCCGCGAAGACCGCCTCGCGGTCGTCGGTGCGCTCGCCGTCGGCGGTCAGCCACGCGAGGTCGGCGTCGAGTCCCGCCTCGACCGCGGCGTAGAAACTCCGCTCGGCGGCCGCGTGGGGCAACTCCCGGAGCGGGTGCGCCGAGACGGCGAGCCCGTGGAGGAGCCCCGCCGTGAGTACCTGCATCCCCACGATATCCCGTACTGTGGGCTGGGTGGGCAGCGGACGGTACTCGATGCGTAGCGACCGCTCGTCGCAGGCCTCGGCCACGGCGTCCCCACAGACGACGCCCCGAACCCACCGCCAGAAGGTGCCGCGCTTGTAGTCGAACTCCCAGCAGTCCCCGATGTCGACCGGGTCGTCACCGACAGTGGGGCCGTCTCCGGTCTCCGAGTCGGGGTCGGTCGAGCCCGCACCGACCCACTCCGCGAGAAAGGGGGCGTAGGTGTCGTCGGCGACGACGTGTTCGACGACGTCCGTCGGGTCGTCGAGGTCGTCTGGCACGCGGACTTTGCGACAGGCCTGGTTCATCGACTGCTCGAAGGCGGCGATCCGGAGTTCGTGGTGTGTGTCCTCGACCACCCGCCCGGGGTCGACGTCGTCGTCGTAACAGTCGGCGGGCAGGAACGGTGAGTTCGCCGACAGCGCGAGCAAGGGCCCGAGCGTCCGCGTCGCCAGGTCGTGATACCGCGGGAAAGCGTCGACGTCGGGCACCTGGACGTGGGGCTGGATCGACGTCGCGAACGACTCGAAGAGGATGCTGTAGAAGTCGACGGTGGCGCCGGGCACGTCGAACGAGAGCACGCCGCCAGCCCGCCGGAGCGCCTCGTTGTCGAGCGCGCCGTACCTCGGGTCGCGGCGCATGTTCCGCGCGACCACGACCGGGTCGTCGGGGTCGGGACCGGGCACGACCGGCGGTTCCGCGGTGGTTCCTTCCCCCTCGGCCAGGTCGCCGCGGTCGATCTCGACGTCGTTCAGGTACTCGACGGTCCCCTCGGTGGGTGGGACTGTCCACATCGCGTCGAGGACGACTTCGAGGCCGTGCTCTCGGGCCCGTTCGCGCGTGGTTTCGAGGTCGGCCGCGAGGGTCTCGGCCTGGTCGGTGATTCCCTCGGCGGAGAGGGGCGTCGGGTCGGCGTTGATCTCGGCGTTGTGCAGGCCGAGTTCCTTCGCGGCGGGGTCGAAGACGTCCGTCGGGAGTTCGGCCAGGCGGCAATCCTCGTCGACCGCGTAGGCTTCCAGTTCCATCCCCAGCGTGAGCGCGTCGTTGTCGAACGCTCCGGCTCCGATGGCGGCAACGAGGTGGTCGCCCTGCTCGCGGACCCGGCGGTCGAACTCTTCGGCGGCTTCGGGGCTGAGCGCCCGCCGCACCAGCGCCGCGTGGTCGGTCATCACTCCCGAAACGGACACGCTGGACAATAAACGGCCACCTTTTCCGGGCGCCCCGGTCGTCTCTCCGGCCGGGTCGGCAGTATCAGGTGGTCGGCGAGTCAGCAGCGCCGCCGGGTAGCTGTCGAGCGGCGGTCACGAGCGAGCGTCGCGCGGACCTGTTCGGCGGCTTCGTGGGCGGCGCGAGCGCGCTGTCTGTCGGTGATCTGGGGACGGGGGGCCATACCCAACCGTTCCGGCGATACGGATAAATGCTTCGTGGTGGCTCAAACGGATATTGGAGCCATACGCGGGCCAGACCGGCAAAACGCACTTCCCGGTCGCACCGGTAGCCGGGGTATGGTGTCGGTTCGCCGTCTCTGGCCACCCCCCGTTTCGCGTCGAACGCAGTGGACGGCACTCGCTGGCGCGCTCGCGTACGTGGCGGTCGTGCTGGTCGTGTGGGTCGCGGCCTACGGCGGTCCGGGTCTGCTGGCGGGCCTCTTTACGATGCAGGTCGGCCCGTGGCTCGTCTACGCCTTTGGCGGTGCCGCAGTCGTGGGGGCCACGCTTGGCGTCTCGGTCGGCCGGTACGGACTCGTCGCCCCGGTCGCGGCCGTCGCGTGTCTGTTCGCGGTGGTGCTGTATCAACTCTGGCAGGCGCTACAGAGCCCGTACGTCCTGATTCCGGGCGATCCCTTCCAGCTTTATCTCGTCGCGTGGCCCGCCGTGCTCGCGGTGGCGGTGGTCGCGGGACTGGTCGAGCGGTACGTCCGTGCCACGATGGACGCGGAAAACAGGGCGCGGAACGCGTCGTGAACGTCTGGCGCGAAGCGCCGGTTCACGCGGGCGAGGCGAAGCCGAGCCCGCGCTTTTTCACCCATGTTTTTGCCGGAGGTGTTCTCGCAGGGCCGAAGGCCCGAGGAAACCCCTCCGGCAAAAACATGGTCTAGAAGAGGTCGTCGTGGCGCTGTGCGAGGTTGGCGTAGTCGCCGGAGTTGAACGCTTCGAACACTTCCTCGGGGTCGATACTGGTCTCTTCGAGGGGCGTGACCGAGGCGGGCATCCCGCGGACGAACGACTCGGCGGGGACCTCGTAGCCCGGTGGGACGACCGTGCCCATGGCGACGATGCTGCCGGCGCCGATCGTCGCTTCGCTCACTGTCGAGTTGAAGCCGACGAGAGCGCCGTCCTCGACGGTGGCGTCGTTGAGGATCGCCCCGTGGCCGACCATCGCTTTCTCGCCGACTTCTGAGACGTGGAGCGTGGCGTTGTCGCCGATGGCCGACTCGCGGCCGACCGTGACCGGCCCGACGTCGCCCCTGAGCACCGCGCCCGGCCAGACGTTGGCGTTGGCCGCGACGGTGACGTCCCCGACCAGCGTCGCCTCGCGGCTGACGTGCGCGTAGCCGTGAATAGCCGGCGTCGCACCCTCGAATTCGTACTCGCGACTGTCCATACCGGATCGGCGGCCCGCCGGACCAAAACTCATGCGGCTCGTTCCCACTCCACGAAGGGGTAACGTATCGTGGAACGATTCCCAGACGTCGTTTCGACTCACTCTTCGAGTGATCGGTACAGAGGAGCGATGTATTACCCGGACCCGGGAGCTACCCATACCTTGTCAGGAACCGGCTGCTGAATATAGAGGCTGTATGCAGCAAGCCATCGCTCTTTGTTTCACACCTGAGAGATGCATTGGGAGACCGGAAGTCTGTGCAGATGCGCTGTCTCGTGAACTACGCTTCCTGTTGGTCCCAGACGAGACCGAGTGCCGCTCCGAGCGCCATCCCGACCCCGATTCCGAGACCGATATTATCTATGGCCACCCCCACGGCGACACCGAGAGCGAGGCCGACGCCGACACCAAGCGCAACTCCCTGCCCCGTTGTTTCTGAGTCAGACACGGTGGGAAGAGAGTCTCGTCAGGGGGATAAGCTTACTCACCCTCACTCTCGTTCGGTTGTGCCAGTCTCCCGTGACCGACTCGCGCACTGTATTCAGCAGCCACGTCTGAACATCATCGAAATCTGTCAGAAGTTCAGGCGTTAGATAGGCTCTCACACAGAACAGAAAACTCACAGATAGCGCCAGCGAGAGCAACGCCTCGGATCGAATTCTATGACAGCGTCCGGAGGATCGGTGGGGTGGACGCCCATCGCTCACCGAGGCCCATCTCACTCGAATTTCCCCAGCAGGTCGTCGTAGAACCCCTCGCGTTCGTCGGCGAGTTTCTCGACGATGAGTTCGGGGGTCGACCGCGCGAGCGTCCCCTTGACCGGCGAGCGGTCGACGCGCAACTCGCCGTCGACCAGCCCTTCCGCCTCGATGCCGTCGACCGCGAGTTCGACCGTGGCCGACTCGCGTATCTCGCGGGCGAGGTGGGTGACGAACACCGCCGTCGCGTCCGTGTCGGCGAACGCCTCGAGGATACCGGCCATGATCTTCGCGCTCGCACCCGGTTCGGTGATCGACTCCAGTTCGTCGACGAGCACCAGCACCCGCCCCTCGCCGACGGGGTCGCCGCCGTCGGCCGAGGCGCTGTCACCCCTGGTGTCGACAGATCCTGCGTCCGCACTCTCCCGTACCGACGCGACGAGCGACCCGAACTGGCGTAGCGTCGACTCGAAGGCCCCCGCATCGAGGGTCCCCTGGGTCTTGGCGTGATAGTGCAACGCGCCGACCTGCTCGACGCGGGCGCACTCGGCCGGCACCGGCAACCCCATGTGCGCGAGCGTCACGACGAGCGCCACGAGATCCAGTGTCGAGGTCTTCCCGCCGCTGTTGACGCCCGTCAGGAGCGCCACGCCGTCGACGCCGTAGTCGACCGGTTCGACCTCGTCGAAGTCGACGTCGAGCAGGGGAGAACGCCCGCCCTCGATCTCGAATCCCGACCCACCCAGTTCGGGCATCGTACACTCGAAGTCGCGGGCGAAGCGGGCGATGGCGAGTTCGACGTCGAGTTCGAGCGCCGCCGAGGCCAGTCGCTGGGCGTCCGTCCGGTGGTCGGCCAGGTCACTCGCGAGGTCGCGTTTGAGTTTCGTCGCGCGGCGGTCCCGGGCCGTGGTCAGCTCCTCCCGCAACCGGGAGACGACACTCTCCTCGCGCTCGACGGGGTAGGTGGGTTCGTCGGGAAACGCACGGCGGGCGGTATCGGCGTAGTCGTCGACGTCGAGCGCGTCGACGAGGTGGTCGCGGGCAGCGGTGACGGCGTCGGCGTACTCGTCGGCGAGTTCTCGCTGCAGGAGTGAGTCGACGCCCGCACCCTGTTCGACCAGCGAGAGGAGATCCGCACCCTCGATGGTGACGTCGCGTTCCTCGATGGCCTGGCGGAGGCGGTCGTTTGCGACGCTCTCGGCGGTCGAGACGGCCGCGTCGAGGTCGTCGACGGCCCGCTGGAGCGCGTCGAGGCGCTCGTCGCCCGCGACGCTGCCCTCGTCGTCGAGCCGGTCGAGCGCGTCTTCGAGTGCGTCCAGATCACAGGGTGGGTCGAGGTCCGCGACGCGGTGAACCGCGACGGCGGCCCGGAGGCGGGTGCGGTTGTGTGCGAAAAATGAGAGCGGGCGCTCGGGGACGACTCCCTCGGGTTCGTCGAGCGCGGTGGGTTCGACGCGGACGTCGCCCTCGACATCGACGCCGGCGAAGGCCTCGTCGAGCGCGACGACCGTCGCGTAGCCGCGAGCGAGGTCGGCGAGACCGCGCGCGTCGTCGACGATCTCGACGCTCACCTCGGGGACGAGTTCCTGTGCGCGGGCGTAGGTCTCGGCGTCGGTCGTCGCGAGACAGCGGTCGCGGACCCGGACGGGTGCGGGTTCCTCGAGCGGTTCGACGCCGGCGAGCGCGCCCCGGACGTCGTCGTCGGGTTCCCGTTCCATGGCCTCGCGAGCGAACTCGCGGGCCTCCGCGACGCGCGAGGGGGCGCCGCTCGGATAGAACGTCTCCAGGCGGCGCTCGGCGTAGGCGGTCACTGTCCGTTCCTGGAGCAAAGAGAGTGCGTCCTGATAGATCTCCTGGGCGCGGGGTGTGGCGGCGAACCCACCGGGGTCGTCGTGGCGGCGGCGGACTGCCCCGCGTGCGATGCGGGCGGCGCGGCCGTCGCTGATACCGGGGGCGCTCGCGAGTGTCGCGACGTCTCCCTCGCGGAGCGCGCGCTCGGGGTCGTCCAGTTCGGCGAGCGCGTCGGCGGTCTTCTCGCCGACTCCGGGGACCGACTCGATGTCCATCTACCCGTCCTAACCGCGGCGCTCGTCAAAAACCCCTCGCCAGATATAGAGCGGTGACGCCGGTCTTTTCGTGTCCGTAGCCGTCACAAGAACTACCAGCCACCGGGTCGAACGCCGGACTGATGCCCTCCGAAGTCTCTCGACGGCGACTGCTCGCGGCCGTCGGTGGCGTCGCTGGCACGGCCACGTTCGGGTACGCCGGTGCGCGAGTCGCGGCCCGCCGAGGAGGGGTCGTCGTCCGCCACGTCGCCGGTGAGACCCGCGACGACGGCGGTGCCAGCGACTCCGTCGAGTTGTTCCACGCCGAGGTCGACCCGGACGGACCCGCCGAGCGCCGGTTTCACCCGGACTATCGCGACGCCTTCTCGGAGGAGTCGTCGAAAACCGTCTCGCCGTCGGGCCATCGCGAACTGGAGGAGGGGTTCGACCGCGTCCGCTATCATCTCGGGCACGACTGCCCCGACGCCGACTGTTCGACGCCGCGCGTGAGCCGGTCGGACTTCAACGACGCCGCACTCGGATCCGAGGTGCGACTCCTCTATCACAGTCATCCGTGGGCGACCGTCGTCCCCTGACTCGTGACGACTGGCCCTCGAGTCGGGGAGGACACTGCCGGGTCCAAGCAGTCGCTACGCACACATCGAGCGGCGGTGAGAAACGAGGCGACCGGCGAGTGGCCGGTCAGTCCTGCGTCGGGCTGGCGATCCGGCGGCCGCCCGATTCGGGGTCGAGCCCGGTCGGTTCGCGGGTCATCGTCTCGACGGCACGCTCGAGTTCGGACACCATCCCGTGGTAGGTCGCGGCCGGGTCGCTCTCGGGTGCGGTGAGCACCATCGGTTCGTCACCGGCCAGTTCGGGCGCTTCGGGGACCGAGCCGAGCAGCGGTTCGCCGACACGTTCGGCGGCGGTCACGGCGTCGGACGCCGCGTCGGTTCGCGTGACGACGACGCCGAGGACGGTGCCGTCGACCTGCCGAACCATCTCGGCGGTCTTGCCGGCGTCGGTCGCGGCCACCGAGTCGGTGGTGGTCACGAGTGCGACCCCGTCGGCCAGTCCGTAGGGCACGAGCGACGCGTGGCTCAGGCCGGCACCGGTGTCGGCGAGCACGACGTCGTGTGTCTCACGGAGTCGTTCGACGACCCCGCGGAGTTTCGCGGGGTCGGCGCGGTCGTACGCGTCGAGGTCACGGTCGCCGGCGAGGACGGATACCCCGCCGGGACCGTCGGCGAGCGCCGCGTCGACGGTCGCCTCGCCGGCGAGGACGTCGTGGACGCTGTGGTCGGTCTCGATCGCGAGCAGTTCTCCCAGGTTCGTCATGCCGAGGTCCGCGTCGACGACGGCGGTGTCCGCACCGCTTTCGGCGAACGCGGCTGCGAGGTTCAGAGTCGTCGTGGTCTTACCCACACCACCCTTGCCCCCAGCGACGGCGTACATGCTTCCCCCCATGTACGGGCGAGTGTTCACACAACTCACACTAAGGTCTTGGGTTTCTGTCAGACGAACGTCCGACAGAGCGGCCGTGAATCGCCCGAATCGAGGGATGCGAGCGGGTATCGACCGCGTGGGGAGTTCGGGTGGCAATCGGCAGTTACTCGAAGGTTCCGCGAACGAGCGCGACCTCGGCTTTCCGGAGGTGTTCGCTGGCGGTCGAGGGGGCACAGTCGGCCGCGTCGGCGACGTCCTCGTGGGTCGCAGTGCGGGGGACGTCGTAGTAGCCGAGTTCGAGCGCCGTCCGGAGGAGCTCGGTCTGGCGGTCGGTCAGGGCGGCACCGATCCGTTCGGGCGGGCGGTCGTAGTCGCCCAGTCGTTCGACGGTCGCCGGAAGATCCGCACTTACCGCCTCGACGGCCGACTGGAGGTCGGCCTGCTCGCCCACGACGCGGAAGACAACCGACCCGTCCGGGTAGACGACGATCGGCGGCATCGTCACGAGACTCCCTTCCGAGAGTGTCGCCTGCATCGCGAGTTCGGTCTCGGTACTCTCGGCGTGGGCGTAGACGACTCCGTGGTCGCCCTCGGCGTGGACGAGTTCACACTCGTGGATTCCCTCGTGGGCAGCCAGTGCAGTCGCGAGCCTCTCGGGGTCGCCGGTGACCTCGACGACGTACGAGCGCGGGCCCTCCGTCGAGATGCCACCGAAGCGAACGTCCGCGCGTTCGAAGGCGTCGCACTCGACCAGTGCGGCCTGGACCGGGAGTCGTGTCGAGGGCGGGAACTCCACCCGGAGCCGGACGTATTTCATGGCGTTCGCTCGCTTTGCCGTTCGCTAAAGTCTCTCGGTACAGCGTCGATACAGCGTCGATACAGCGCGGCCGTGGAGTGCCGGACGGTCCGAACCTGTTCGACCGGCGACAGCCCGGCGAGCAACGCGCTTTTGGACGGTGAAACCGAACGAGCGAGCGATGAGCACATCGGTCGCAGACAAACTCGACGCCGCGCGCGCCGACCTGGCCGACCGTGACGGCGTCCTGGTCGCGTTTTCGGGTGGCGTGGACTCCAGCGTCGTCGCCGCTATCGCTCACGACGCGCTCGGCGACGACGCGGTCGCCTGCACGGCCAAAAGCGAGACGCTGCCCGCCGCGGAACTCGACGACGCCTGCCGCGTCGCCGAGGAGATCGGCATTCGTCACGAGATCGTCGAGTTCTCCGAGCTCCAGAGTCCGGAATTCGTCGAGAACGACGGTGATCGCTGCTATCACTGCCGGACGATGCGGCTGGGCGCGATGTTCGACCACGCGAAGGAACTCGGCATCGACGTCGTCTGTGACGGCACGAACGCCTCGGACCCCGGCGATGGTCACCGTCCCGGCCTCCGTGCCGTCGACGAACTCGACGCCTACTCACCGCTTCTGGAACACGGGATCGTCAAGTCCGAGGTCCGCGAGATCGCCGACCAGTACGGGCTCTCGGTCGCCGACAAGCCCTCGATGGCCTGTCTCTCCTCGCGGATTCCCACGGGGCTGGAAGTCACGGAAGAACGGCTCTCCCGTATCGAGAAGGCCGAGCAGGTCCTCCGGACGTGGGGGTTCGAGCAGTTCCGCGTGCGCGACCACGACGACATCGCCCGCATCGAGGTCGGCGAGGAGGAACTGGAGGCCGCGCTGGACCCCGACTTCGCCGCCGCCGCCCGCGAACACATCGGCGACCTGGGGTTCGACCACGTCACACTCGACCTGGCAGGGTATCGGACCGGCAGCGTGAGTCCAGAGAGCGAGGAGAGCGACACAGGGGACGACGCGGACGACGAACCGCTCGTCGAGAACGTCTTCGACACCGACTACCCCACCGCCGACGAGATCTGAGCGGCTCGTTTTTCTGGTGTTCGTAGAACTGCCTGACGATCTGCAGTGGCGCGCGCCGTCGAGTGTGCCCGAACATCGTGAGGGCCACGAGACGGAAGCGCGAGGGATGAGGAGCGCACCGAGCGAAGCGAGGGAGCACCGCAGTCGGTTGGGGAGGTGTGTGGCTGCGGTGCTGTGCGGAGGCGCGGTCCTGGCGGATGAAAGGGCGAGGCGCGCTCGCGTTCATGATAGTCGCCTGCACGACCACTATCTGAGTGAGCGAAGCGAACGAGGATATGTCGTGCAGCGACCGCGAGCGGGCCGAGGGCTTTCAGTGCTCTCCGTCGAGTACGGTCACGACCACAGGTAGCGAGCGGGCCGAGGGCTTTCAGTGCTCTCCGTCGAGTACGGTCACGACCACAGGTAGCGAGCGGGCCGAGGGCTTGCACCAACTACTGCGAGTGGCGGTGCTGTCATCACAGAGCGAGCGGGCCGGGGTCGTTCGGCATACGCGGGGAGAGGCAGTCGACCAGACTGTACAGGTTCCGGGCGACCTGAACCGTCTCGTTTCCAGACAATTTATTCACGAGGTACTCGCTCGTCGGGACGTGAGGGGGACGGGAGAAGCGAGGACCGACGACCCGGTGTTCACCCGCGAACGGTTCCGCAAACTCGGTCTCGGCGCGGGAGTCGTCACGTTCGTCGGACACGTCGTGCTGTTTCCGCCGGGGTCGCCGTGGGTCGACGTGGCCTGGCCTGTCGTCTGGGCCAGCGCCGCAATCGGAACGCTCCCGGGATATCTGGGACTCGACGCGAGAGCGGGGCTCGCCGGTGCGAGCCCACCGGGACTGGCGCTGGCGCTCCGGGGAGAGATCATCCCGTTCTATTACGGCTGTTTCTCCCGACTGTCGGAGGCTGGCGTCTGCGTGGACCCACCGTCGGGGACGTTCCGCCGGAGGCTCCTGCCGCTCGGAGTCTCGGTGGGGTTCGTCCTCGCGGCGGCGGCCGTCGGCTACGCCATCGGTGCCTGCGTGCGCCGGACGCTCGACCGAGTGAGAGAGCGGTAACACCCGCTCAGTACGCGTACTCGGTATCCACGGCCTGTGCGGAGCGGACGAGTTCGGCGACGGCGTCGCGGTGTTGCATGAGTTTGATCGTCGACCCCTCCAGGTTCAAGGGCCCGCCCATCACTGCCGAGGTGAGTTCGATCTCGCCTTCCAGGAGGTCCTTCCAGACGCCGTAGGGGCCCCGGAGCGCGAAGTCGTAGTCGGCGTCCCTGTCGAACCCGCGTGCGGCGACGCAGGCGCCGTCGGCGACGACGACGGTGAGTGCGACCGGCTGGCCGTCGTACGAGTCGTCGGGCAGGATCTCGAAGCGGAACGTCGCCTCGAACCCCCCGCCGGCCTCGGAAAACCGTCCGCTGTTGACTCGCTCCTGTAACCTGTCGGCCCACTCGTCGGCCTCGTCGGGCAACGTCACTCCCATTGACGGCCCTGTGTGCGGTCCACGCTTTGGTGTTTCGGCTCTCGACTCGTGTGTCGGTGTCGTGAGTCGGGTTCGATCCCGTTCGCTCGCAGTGATCGTAACCACCACTTCCAGTGCTGGCTGAAAGCCCTCGGCCCGCTCGCTAGCAGTGAGAGGAGACGTGACCGCTACTCGCAGTAAGAGCTGAAAGCCCTCGGCCCGCTCGCTAGCAGTGAGAGGAGACGTGACCGCTATTCGCAGTAAGAGCTGAAAGCCCTCGGCCCGCTCGCTCACGGGTCGTACCTCCCCGTTCGCATCGAGGCCTTCCCTGCGGTCAGGCCTCGCCCGCGGTCGCTCAGCGACATATCCTCGCTCACTGCGTTCGCTCACGGGTCGCTGCGCTCCCCGTTCGCATCGAGGTGCTCACTGCGTTCGCACCTCGCACCGCTCGGATAGGGGTCGCTGAGGCGACTAGATGAACGCGAGCGGGCCTCACGGGTCGTTCCTCCCCGTTCGGCCAGTGGCGCTCCTGCGTCGCGCCACGCGCGCCTCGCCCTTTCAGTCCACCAGGGAACCGCGACCGCTCCGCAACGGCGACCGCACCGCACAGCACCGCGACGGCCTCACGCCTCCCCAACCGACTGCGGTGCTCCCTCGCTTCGCTCGGTGCGCTCCTCATCCCTCGCGCTTCCGTCTCGCGGCCCTCACGGAGTTCGGGCACGCGAAACGGCGCGCGCCACGGTAGTTGTGCGTTCGGGAGCGCCACGATGGTCGTGCGTTCGGGAGCCTCACGGTGGCCATCGGAGAAGCACGCGAACCCCAGATCCGGGCGTGGAGACGCGGTGAGCGCGCCGGGATTCTGCAAAAGTTAAAACGTCTCGCTCACGAACCGTCGGCTATGAGCAACAACGAGGGGCGAACCGACCTCCGGATGCCCGGGGAGGACGAGGTGTTCGCCGTCGTCACGGAGATGCTCGGGGCGAATCGGGTCGAAGTACGCTGCATGGACGGCGTCCAGCGCACCGCCCGCATCCCGGGCAAGATGCAAAAGCGCATCTGGATCCGCGAAGACGACGTCGTCCTCGTCGACCCCTGGGACTGGCAGGACGAGAAGGCCGACATCACGTGGCGCTACGACAAGCAGGCCGCAGACCAGCTCCGCGAGGAGGGACACATCCAGGAGTAACATGACCGACACCACCACCGGTGAGCGCGTCCTCTCTTTCTCACCTCGCGCTCGCCGGCCCGGAGTCCGGGCGGGGACCTTCCGCGTCCGGAGGCGGAGCCGCTGACACATGCCGGAATTCGAGTTTCTGGACGTCGACGAGGCCGACGCGCCCGGCGACGAGTTCGAGGAAATCGAACTCGAGGACACCGCCGCCGACGCGGCCGGCCGCGTCGCAGACCGCGAGTTCAACGAGTTCCGCAAGCGCATCAAGAACACCGAACAGTTCAAACTCGAAGAGTCGGTCTTCGACGAAGCCACCTACGGCGCGATGTACGACCTCGTCCAGGACGGCCACATCGTCGCCTTCGGCGGGCCGATCTCGACGGGCAAGGAAGCCAACGTCTACACCGCGCTCGGCCCCGACGACACCGAAGTCGCGGTCAAGGTCTACCGCATCAACGCCTCCGACTTCGTCGACATGCGGGGGTATCTCGACGGCGACCCGCGCTTCCAGGGGATCGGCTCGGACAAGAAGAAAGTCGTCCTCGCGTGGGTCCGCAAGGAGTACGCCAACCTCATGCGCGCCCAGAAAGCGGGCGTCCGGGTCCCGAACCCCATCGCCGTCGAGCGTAACGTCCTCGTCATGGAGTATCTCGGCACCGAGGACGGCCGGGCCAAGCGACTCTCCGAAGTCGACGTGGAGAACCCCGAGACGGCCTTCGAGGTGGTCCGCGAGTACATGCGTCGCCTCTACAGCGCTGGCCTCGTCCACGGCGACCTCTCGGAGTACAACGTCGTCTTCCACGAGGGGCAACTCGTCGTTCTGGACCTCGGTCAGGCGGTCACCGTCCACCACCCCAACTCCCGGGAGTTTCTGGAACGGGACTGCGAGAACGTCGCCACCTTCTTCGGTCGCCAGGGACTCCCGGTCGACACCGACGACCTGCTGGAGTTCGTACTGGACGAGGACGACGAAGACGAGAGCGAAGGGACCGACGAATAGCGCGGCGAGTTTCGGCGTGTCCGCTCAGAGTTCGATAGCGGTGGATTCGGAGTGGTCGGCGATTTCCTCGGCAGTCAACTCGCGACCGGCGTCGTCAGCGAGGTAGATACCCTCCATGACGCGCATGGAGTTGAGCGCGATCTCGCCAGTCGGTATCGGGTCGTCGGCGCTGCCGTCGACGGTGGCGATCCAGTGGTCGAACTGCCCCGGAGCGTCCGTCAGCTCGTAGCCCGACTCACCTGCCAGGAGGCCCTGTCGGCGTTCGAACTCGTCGAGGTCCAGGTCGACGGTCGCCTCGTAGTCCTGGGTCGTCGTGTAGAACTCGAAGGGGTCGAACTGGACGCCGCCCTGCGAGCCCGTGACGAAGGTGTTCTCGTCGGGAGCGAACATGTGCCAGGCCGCGCGCAACTCCAGCACCGAGCCGTCGGCGAGGTGCGCCATGCCCATCCCCGCGTCCTCGACGTCGTGGCCCGACTCCTCCAGCCGGTCGGCGTAGGTCGAATGGTTCTCGCCCGTCAACTCGGGGTCGTAGGCGTCCTCGGTGAACTCGACGGCCCGCCCAGAGACACGCTCGACAGGTGCGTTCCCCAGGAGGTAGAGGAGTTGACCGACGACGTAGGTCCCGATGTCGATGACCGGCCCTCCTCCCGCGGACTCCTTCGAGACGAAGCCGGGGGTGCCGTAGCCGTCGATGTAGGGGCGGCCCCGGCGACGGGAATAGATGCCGCGGGCGTAGTAGGTGTCACCGAGTTCGCCCGCGTCGGCGAGGGTGCGGGCGGCGCGGGTCTCCGGGCTGAACAGGCGGTCGTTCTGGACGCCCAGGTGGATGCCTGCCTCGTCGGCGGCCTCGGCCATCGCTTCGGCGTCGGTGTAGGTCGCCGCGAGCGGTTTCTCACAGAAGACGTGGACGCCGGCGTCGGCGGCGTACTCGGTGACGGGACGATGGAGGTTGTTGTGGACGCAGATGCTGATGGCGTCCAGCCCCGCGTCGTCGACCATGTCCTGGAACTCCCCGTAGACTGTGGGAACGTCGTACGCCTCGGCGAGCGTCGTCGCCGCTTCCTGGTCGATGTCCGCGACGGCGACCACGTCGGCGCCGTCGACGTCGCTGTACGCGTCCGCGTGGACGTGGCCGCGGTTGCCCGCGCCCACGATACCGATCTCGATTGCCATACTTCTCCTATCGGGACCAGTTGAATCAAGCCTTCCATTTCGGAGGCTGGTGCTCCGGTTCGTTCGTGCGTCGACAGTTCGGCCCATTTACCGGGTGGCCTGCTTCGACGACGGAGAGCCCGGCGAGTCCAGTCCTTGAGGTGTAGGGACTCGAATTATACCGTTTCGCCCGGAAACGGGTACTGGTGAGCGAACCCGTGATTAGATGCCAGTAGACGGTGGTCCCCGCTCGGACGGGGTCGACGATTCCGGCCCGGGGACGGTAACGTACGAACGCGATACCGGCGAACGACCGGCACGAAGCGTCGTCAGGGCGGTCGCCGCGACCATCGGCAGGGACCCCGCGAAGATGGACCCGCTCTGTGACGCGGTCGACCCGGACGCGCTGAACGGACTGGTAGAACCGGCGTCCGGGGAGCGAGCGAACGCCTGCGTGACGTTCCGATTCAACGGCTGTGCCGTGGCCGTCCACGGAGACGGTCGGACGCTCGTGTCGCCCCCCGACACCGGCTGAGTGTCGTCTGTCTCCGGCGAGTCCGGTCTTACTGCCCGTCGGGTGAGCCTTCGGACCGGACAGGTTCGGGACCGTCGAACAGCACGGTGAGGAGTTTGCGCTCGGCGGCGTGGATGTGCTCGGAGAACGTGGCCGACGTGATGTCGAGGTCCGCAGCGACGTCTTTTCCCGTACACTCGCGGGGCCACTCGTAGTAGCCCGCCTCGTAGGCAGTCTCGACGACTTCGCGTTGCCGGTCGGTCAGACAGGTGTGCAGCACCTGTCGAAACGCCGACCGGGTGAAAAGCGGCGTGACCGACTCCCGTTCGTGTTTGGTGACGAGGTCGGCGCTGGGGTAGGCTGCGAGGAACCGCTCGACGACGGTCGAGGAGTCGTACTCCGGGGGGATCTCGGCGACAATCTGCCCCGTGCCGTCGACGCCCCGGACCGTCTGTGGCAGCGCCCCGTGTTCGGCGAGGTCGTAGGCCGGACAGTCACCGGAGACGAGAAACTCGAAGAGTCCGCCGCGGTCGTACTCCGCGAGGAGCGAGACGTCGAGGGTCTCGTATTCGGATTCGAGTGCCTGGATCCGCGCGGCATCGGTACCCGAGACGTTGAACACTTCGGCGTATCCCTCCGGGCGCGGGAGCATCTTCGCGAGTTCTATCTGACACGCTTCGCTCTCGGAGACACCGACGAACGGGTACGTCGCGTCCCGAATACGGAATTCGACCGCGACGACGGGGCCTGTCTGTCCTCCGGGGGCGGTCTCGGACATGGTCGATCCCGAGTATTTTCGTTGGGGCGACACATGAGTTTTGCCACGATTCGCGCTCTTTCGCGAGTGCGACGTGCCCGTCCCGACCGTCCGGCGGCTACTGGCGCGCTACTCCACGAGTTCGAGCCGGTCGCCCGCCTCGGCGCTCTCGACGGCCGTCGCGACGATCCGGTGTGCTTCCCGGCAGAATTCGGGGTCGCTCGGCCCCTCGGGGTCGACGCCCTCGTCGAGGCAGTGGACGAGATACGCTACCAGGTTCCGGTAGCGGTCGGGCAGGGCGTCGGGGTCGACGGCGTAGCCCTCGGTGCGTTCCTCGGTCGTCACCCGCACGGGAACGTCGCGCTCGCGGGTGCTTATCGCGCCCTCGGTACCGACGATCTCGTAGCCCTTCGTGGGCTGGGGCTCGACGTTCCATGGGTCTGTGAGCATGCGCCAGGTGGTCTGGAGCGTCGCGAGCCCGTCGTCGTAGCGACAGACCGTCGAACTCTGGACGTCGACGGCCATGTCCTCGGGGACGTGGCGCTCGGCGGTCACGGTGGTGGGTAACTCGCCGTCACGGAACCACGTCGAGAACGTCGCACCGTAGCCCAGATAGTCGAGCATCGACCCGCCGTCGGGCTGTTCGTAGAACCAGCTGCCGTCGGGCGGTGCGCCGGCGTTGCCGCCGTAGTACTGCACCTCGACGATATCGCCGATCGTGTCGTCTTCGATCAGGCGCTTGACGGTGTGCTTGACGGGGTCCCAGGTGACCGGCCAGTTGACCACGAACAGTTCGTCGTCGACGGCATCACACATTCGGTCGGCGTCGGCGAGTGTGACCGCGAGGGGTTTCTCGATGGCGATGGCCTCGATATCGTACTCGAGGACGCGCTCGACGAACTCGGCGTGGTCGGCCGTGCGCGGACACCCGAGGACCATATCGGGTTCGGTCGCTTCGAGACAGTGGTCGAGGTCGCTATAGACCGCGTCGTCGGGGAGGTCGAGGTCGGTGACCGCCTTGCCGATAGAGCCCGTCGAACTGCGAGGGTCCTCGTCGCAGACGCCGACCACCTCGACGGCGGGGTGGTCGCGGGCCCACTCCAGGTTCGTGTTCATGTGCATCTGGTCGAAGTTCGCGCCGACGAGCCGGTAGACCATGGCCCGACTATCCACGCGTGGACGCAAAAAAGTCGTTCACCCGGCGACCACTGGACGGTTCCGCCGTCTACCACCCGGCGGTCGGTGGAGGGTCTCACTTCACCCGGCGGCGGTCAGACCAGAATGGAGATGTGCTGGAGGTGGAGCAAGACGAGCTGGGCGCCGCGGACGGCGGCGATGGCGGGGACGACGAGTCGCCAGGGGTCTCTCGACAGGTCCCCGACGGTCGGATAGTAGCGCCAGATGGCCCACAGGACCCCGACCGCGAGCGCCTTCTGGACGACGAGGCCGGCATACCCTGCCGTGTCGACGAACAGCTGCGCGACGGGACTGGCCTCGAACCCACCCAGTTCGAGGACGACCGTCGTCAGGCCGGTGTCACCGAGCGCGTAGAGACCGAGAACGAGCGTCCAGAGCGCGAACGCGGCCGCGTCGTAGCGACTCTCGATGGCCACCCGCTCGATGGCGATACGCCCAACCCGCTGGCGGGCGCGCTCGAACGCCCCCGCCGCTGACCCAGTGCTCATGGTGTCTGTGGTGGTCGGTCACCACCCGGTCGCGTTCGCGACGCTGGCGAGTCGGTCACGACGAGGGCCCCACCCACCACGGGGAGCGCCCGGTGACCGCTCTGTCCTGGCGTACCGGCGGTTCCGACATAATTGTTGGGCCTGAGTCACAAAGTTGCCGCCCGGTACCGCCCGAGTTCGGCAGTCGTGTCGGTCGCCGCGACCCAAGCCCCCTTCGGTGTGGCGCTCCTGTCCGGGACTATGGCCGACACCAACCGGCAGTGGAGACTGGCGACCCGACCCGAAGGCACCCCCGGCGAGGACGTCTTCGAGTTCGTCGAGACGGACGTCCCCGAACCCGGTCCGGGCGAGGCGCTCGTCCGCAGTATCTACCTCTCGGTCGACCCCTACATGCGCGGTCGCATGGACGGCACCTCGGGCTACGCCGACGCCTGGGAGATCGGCGACCCCCTCCAGGGCGGTGTCGTCGGCGAAGTCGTCGAATCGAACGGCGCCGGGTTCGAGGCCGGCGACGTCGTGACCGGGAACCTGGAGTGGGCGGACTACTCGACCGCGCCCGGTACCGCCCTCCAGCCCGTCGACCCCGACCTCGCGCCGGTCTCGACGGCACTCGGCGTGCTGGGGATGCCGGGCCGGACGGCCTACTTCGGGACGCGCGAGGTGGCGAACGTCACGGCGGGCGATACGTTCGTCGTCACCGGCGCTGCCGGCGCCGTCGGCTCGGTCGCGGGACAGATCGCGAAACTCACGGGTGCCCGCGCCGTCGGCTTCGCCGGCTCTGCGGAGAAAGTCGAATTCGTCGAGGACGAACTCGGGTTCGACGCCTGTATCAACTACGAGACGACCGACGACTACCGGGCGGCGCTGGACGACGCCGCGCCCGACGGGGTGGACTGTTATTTCGACAACGTCGGCGGCCCGATCACCGACGCCGTCTTCACCCGGCTCAACCTCGACGCCCGCGTCGCCGTCTGCGGCCAGATCTCGATGTACAACGCCACCGAAGAACCGACGGGCCCGCGAAAACTCCGCCACCTCATCAGTACCCGCGCGACCGTCGAGGGCTTCCTCGTGAGTGACTTCGCACCCCGTAATCGGGAGGCGACCGAGCAACTCGCCGAGTGGGTCCAGTCCGGCGACGTGCAGTACCGCGAGACGACCACGGAGGGACTGGAGAACGCCCCCGACGCGTTCCTCGGGCTGTTCGAGGGTGAAAATATCGGGAAACAGCTCGTCCAGGTGGGCGCGGAGTAGGAAAGATGGGTCAGGCTGTGTTCTGCTCGCGGGCAGCGTCGACCCACTCGGGTTCGTCGACGGTCGTCGAACCGATGTCGGTGATCTCGTAGGAGAACTCGACGGACTGGGCGACGCCGTCCTGGGTCCCGGTGAGGGTCCAGCGCTCGGCGCGCACGACGTCGTCGTCGTCGACCAGCACCTCGAACTCGAAGTCGGTCCAGCGGACCTCACCCTCGGCCAGCGCCTGGCCGGCGATCCAGGCCGGACGCTCGGTCAGCACGTAGCGGGTCACGGACACCCCGTCGAAGATCGTCGTCCCGGCCCGGCTAAACTCCGAGAGGTCGTCGCCGCCGGTGACGTACCCCCCGCTGTCGAACGGGCTCGTCCCCGTGAACGCGCCCTCGGCGACCACGTAACTCGCCCCGTCACCCTCGCCGTAGCGGTTGTACGTCGTCGTTCCGGCGTGGTAGACTTCCCACCCGTTCGCGGTTTCACCGTCACTCGTCTGTTCCGACCGGAAGTGCGAGCGCTCGGTCCCGAAGTCGACCGCGCTCGTGTAGGCGGTGCCGCTGGCGACGCCGCCCTCGGTCACGATCATCCGCCAGGTCGACGTGTAACTCCCCGCTTCGAGGAGCATCGCCGTTCGATTCGCGAGCGCGCCGTCACCGCCACTGGCACCGTCTCCACCACTGGATCCGTCACCGCCACTGGCACCATCCCCGGCACCGTCTCCGCCGTTCCCACCCTCACTGGATCCCGGTGCGACGTCGAACCCACCGACACATCCCGCCATGGCCACGAGCAATACGACCAGAACCGTTCCCAACCGTCGATACATGCGACGTATACGCTGTATTACTACTTATACATTCCTCGAATGATACGTTCACGTTCGACGCCGCCCGTGTGGCGAGGGTTTTCTCCGATCTAGCAACGAGCGGCCGTGGACATTCCACACCGTGCGTCTCCACGGTCGAACGAAGCTGGACCTGAACCGCAGATCGAAACTGGTCGGAGTACTGTTCGACACAGCGACTGGTCTCGGCTTCCGCTCGGTAGCCGCCCGAGCGATTTCCCGACTCGATCCTTTCGAGAGCCGTGTCGTAGCGACTGTGGTGGGCCCGAGTATTCGGGAGCTGGAACGGTCGTCACAGCGGCGGCGTCACCGTGAGCCAGCGTACCGAGGATGGGTGAACGGGAGGAGAGTGCGGATGGACGGCGTCACCCCTCGACGTGAGCCAGTTCGGCAGGAAGCGACCGACCGGAGGGTGTGCGACCGACGCCGATGCGACCGTCGAATAAATGACAGCTTCTTCACATACTAGTATAAGTCATCAACAATTCTATGTCTTGCCGATATGAATGTCAGTGATACGAAAAGACGGATGGATAGCGCGGACGCCACCCCCATCGATTCCTCGGTGGAGACAGCGACGGGAACAGGTAGCGAGTCGCCCCGCAACGGCGAGGTGATGCGGGCGATCGTTCACACGCGATACGGGGGACCGGACGCACTCGAACTGCGGGACGTCGACCGGCCGTCGCCCGGCCCGGGCGAGGTACTGGTCCGGGTTCGTGCCGCCTCTGTCAACGCTGCCGACTGGCACGTCATGCGCGGGAAGCCGTTTCTCGTGCGGTTCATGGGCTTCGGACTCAGGTCGCCCGGCGACGCGGGCTTCGGCGCCGACGTCGCTGGCGAGGTCGAGGCGGTCGGACGCGACGTGACGGCGTTCCGGCCCGGCGACCGGGTCTTCGGTGACCTCTCGGCGTCGGGCAGGGGGAGTTTCGCGGAGTACGTCGCCATAGCCGAGGACGCGCTGGTGCCGATCCCCGAGGGCGTCTCGTTCGAGGACGCTGCAGCCGCTCCGATGGCGGCCGTCACGGCGCTCCAGGCCCTCCGCGAGGATGGCCAACTCCGCGAGGGTGATCGCGTGCTGGTCAACGGCGCCTCCGGCGGCGTCGGGACGTTCGCCGTCCAGATCGCGAACGCCCACGGCGCCCACGTGACCGGTGTCTGCCGGACGGAGAAAGTCGACACAGTCCGGGAGATCGGCGCGGACGAGGTGATCGACTATACGAAAGTCGATTACCCGAACACCGACGAGCGTTACGACCTGGTCCTCGACGCTGGCGCCTACCGATCGGTGTTCGCCTCGCGACGCGCTCTCGCGCCCGGTGGCCGGTACGTCCTCGTCGGTGGTGGATTCAGCCAGATGCTGCAGGCGATGACACTGGGTCCGTTCCTCTCGCGGGTCGGCGACACAACTGTCGAGGCAATGGAGGCCGAACCGAACCAGGCGGACCTGCAAACGGTCGCCGACCTCCTCGCGAGTGGCGACGTCGACCCCGTCGTCGACCGAGCGTTCCCGCTGGAAGACGTTCCCGAGGCGGTCGCGTACCTCGAATCCGGTCGGGCGACCGGGAAGATCGTGGTCCGCGTCGAGTGACGGAGTCGGAACCAGCGGGGCGACCGCCGGGCGCTCGCCTCGGCGGTGCCCCCGTCGCTCGGTCACCGTGGTCCGCCGACCGGCAGCGAGCGACGGCGCAGTTAGTCGTGGCTGTGGTCGTGGCCGTGCGAGTGGCCGCCATCGGACGCCGCCGACTCGCCGGATGCGCCCGAAATATCTCCGCCCGCGACGAGCGCGTCGTGGTCGCCTTCGATCATGTCCAGATCTTTGAGGTTGTCACGCTCCTCGAAGTCCTTGACGGCGTCGAGCAGGTCCTGCTGGGTGAGGGTAGTGCGCTCCTCGGTCAGAGCGTCCAGCACTGCCTCCCGGAGAACGAGTCGGAGGTCGCTGCCGGTCAGGCCCTCGGTCTCGCGGGCGATCTCCATGGGGTCGAACTCCTCGATGTCCATGCGGCGGGTGACGACCTGGAGGATGTCGGCGCGCATCTGGTCGTCGGGCTTGGGGAAGTTGACGATCTCGTCGAAGCGCCGCCAGGCCGCGGCGTCTAGCTGGTCGGGGTGGTTGGTCGCCCCGATGAGCAACACCTCGTGTTCGATGAGCGAGACCTCGTCGATGCTCTTGAGGAGGGTGTTGACGGCGCGCTTGATCGCGGCGTGTTCGTCGCTGGCGCGGGTCTTCGCGACGAAGTCGAACTCGTCCATGAAGAGGATACACGGTGAGAGCCGCGTGGCCACCTCGAAGACCTTCTCGACGTTTTTCGCCGTCTCGCCGAGGTACTGGGAGGTGATCATCGACAGTTTCACCTCGACGAACGGGAGGTCCAGTTCCGAAGCGAGCGCGCGGGCGACGGACGTTTTCCCGGTGCCCGGTGGGCCGACGAACAGCAACTTGCCGATCTCCCGGAGGCCGATGTCGGCGAGGTAGTCGCGGTGTTCGATGGCCTTGACGATCTTCAGTATCTCGCCCTCCTGGTCGGCGGTGAGGACGAGCTGGTCCATCGTCATCTCGACCTCTTCGGGGGCGCGCACGTCCACGAGGTCCAGCATCTCCTCGTCTTCCTCGTTCTCGAAGTACTCTTCGAGCAGGTTGTCGATCCAGACGCGGTCCGCGCGGATGGGACGGTTGTCCGCGCGGGCGTCCTCGTAACTCAGGTCGTCGAAGTGGTCCTCGTACTCGGCGGCGAGGACGGGATTGTGGTGGAGATACTCGGCGTCGACGCGCTCCAGGAACCACTCTTCTGCCATGTCCTCGTCGGTGAACGAGATGGTCCCCGAGAAGTCGTCGCGGTCGGTAAAGAGTAGCCCCGAGACCGCTTCCCAGGGGCGGTCGACGTCTGTGGCCTCGCGTGCCGTGGTGTTGGTCGCCGACAGCGGCCGCTCGATGGTCCCTTCGCTCCAGAAGACCGCCCGGTAGGCCGGCGGCAGGTCGTCCGGTTCCAGGTCCCGGTTCTCGCTGTAGGCTGCCGTCGTCAACACGAACTCCACGACCGCGAGCTCCGGATCGTTCATTCCCCGATAGGTTCGGTGCCGACCGGTATAAGTGCCGCGAAGGCGACCCATCGGGACAGTGACCGGCCCGACCCACAGGCCGGCCACACCGGATCCCCCCGCGAGCCGGTCACACCAGATTTTTGTCCCTGGCGAGAGGACAGGCCGGGTGCCATGGACGAAGCACTCGAAGTAGTGGACGTCGCGGCGGACCTCGGGCTGGAGGGAGCGCTCACGTGGCTGCTTCGGGTCGTCGGATTGCTCCTCGTGCTCGCCGGGATCGGCGTGTTCCTCCTCACCGAGGTGACGTGGCTCGTCCCGGTCGGCCTGATCGTCGTCGGATTCGTGTTGTTGATCGCGCCGAGCGTGCTGTTGTTGCTCGCCGAGCTCGCGTAACTGGACAGGTCTCGAACCACTCGCGGTCGACCCCACTCCCGGAGCGGTGGCTCCGACCCGTACTGTCGTCCCCGCCCCCGGAGCGGCGGCTCTGGCTCGTAGCGTCGTCGGGAGCCGGCCGCGTTCAACGCCGGGCACGGGGCCGAGAGTTTGTCAGGGTTTAACACGATAGGAGTCGTCTCGGGACGTATGGCAGACAGGACACCGGTCGTCGTCCAGGCCCGGCGGACCCCGCAGGGCAAGGAGGACGGCGCCTTCGCGGACGTCCGGAGCGAAGACCTCTCGATCCCGCTCGTCGACGCGATGCTCGAAGACACGGGACTCGACGGCGAGCAGGTCGACGACCTGCTGTGGGGCTGTGCCCAGCAGCGTGGCGAGCAGGGCAACAACGTCGCCCGCGTCATTGCGCTGCTCTCTGATCTCGGTGAGAGCGTCCCCGCCACCACGATCAACCGCTGGTGTGCCTCCTCGGCCGAGGCGATCATGCGTGGCGCCGACGCCATCAGCGCAGGACAGCGCGACTGTGTCATCGCCGGCGGCATGGAGTCGATGTCGCGGGTGAAGATGGGCGAGAACACCCACAACGTCCACCCGCGTCTCGCCGAGCACTACAACATCGGCGAACTCCAGATGGGGATGACCGCCGAGAAGGTCGCCGAAGAGTACGACGTCTCACGCGAGGCCCAGGACGAGTACGCGCTGCGCAGCCACGAGCGGGCGGCCGACGCCACGGACTCGGGACGCTTCGACGACGAACTCGTCCCCATCGAGGCCGACGACGGCCTCGTCGAGGAAGACGAGGGGATCCGCCGGGACACCACCCTCGAAACGCTGGCGGGGCTGCCGACGGTCTTCAAGGCCGAGGGGACGATCACCCCCGGGAACGCCTCGCAGGTCACTGACGGTGCGGCGGGGACGATGATCACGAGTCGCGCGTTCGCCGACGAACACGGACTGGACGTCCTCGCCGAAGTCGGCGACCACCACGTCGCCGGCGTCGACCCGACGGTCATGGGGATCGGTCCGGTCCCGGCGGTGCGGGGACTGGCCGAGCGCACCGGCCGCGATATCGGCGACTACGACCTCGTGGAGTTGAACGAGGCCTTCGCCAGCCAGACGCTGTACTGCCAGCGCGAACTCGGTTTCGACGACGAGATATTCAACGTCAACGGCGGCGCCATCGCCATCGGTCACCCGCTCGGCGCGTCGGGCGCACGCCTCCCGGTGACGCTGGTCCACGAGATGCAAAAACGAGAGGCCGACGTGGGACTCGCGACGGAGTGTGTCGGCTTCGGCCAGGGCGCGGCCATCGAGTTCCACTCCGCGTAACCAAGCGGAGTTTCGACGAGAGAACGATGGTCGCCGTCAGTCGCCCCGGACGAGTTTCATGCCCTTGCGCACGGAGTCGGTGCGACCGAGCAGGGTGACGTGGTCACCCTCCTGGATGACGTAGTCGGCGGTGGGGACCTCGGGGTCGTCGCCGTCGCCCTTGCTGATGAGGGCGATGAGGCAGGCGTCGGGGAGCATCGGGCCGACCTCGTGGACCGGTTTGCCGATCACCTCGCGGTTGGCCACCTCGATCTCCTGGATGTCGCCCTCGCGGCCGACGTCGGTCATCCAGTGAGCGATCGCGGGGCGTTCGATCTGGTTGTCGATGGCCCAGGCGGTCGCCATCCCCGAGGAGATGGTCCGCACGCCCAGGTCCTCGAAGGCATCGACGTTGTCGGGGTTGTTCGCCCGCGCGATGACGCGTTCGACGTCGAACTTGGTGCTCGCGAGCTGGGCGACCAGCAGGTTGGCGTCGTCGTTACCGGTGGCGGCGACGACCGTCTTGGCGTTCTCGGCGCCAGCCTCGCGTAACACGTCCGTGTCGGTGCCATCGCCGATGATGGCGGTGTAGCCGGCGTTGCGGATGATTTCGACCTGTTCTTCGTCCTCTTCGACGATGACGACGTTCTCGCCCCGATTCTCCAGGCGTTCGGCGAGCGAGCGGCCGACCCGCCCCCCGCCCACGATGATGACTCTCATTGGTATGACGTCCAGGTATTGTGCGACGTGACGTGCGAGGCCACCCTCGACGAGGGCGGTCGCGAAGATGGCCAGGAAGACGACGCCCAGCAGCAACTCCGACTGGGCGGTGAGCGTCGCGGCCTCCGAACAGTGCTGTGCGGCCTCGCCGGCCAGGTCCGGGCGCGTACAGACCGCGGCAGCCGTGGCCCCGTCACCGACGAGCGTTGCCGCTTCGCTCTCCAGGTTCCCGGCGACGTTACGCAACTCGACGGCGAAGAGCGTCGCGACCGACGCCGGGATGATACCGCGTGGACCGACGGCACTGATGAACAGCCGCTCGTTGAACGTAAAGCGGTCGCCAGCCGTCGATATCAGGACGAGCAGCGGCCGGATCACGAGCGCGACGGCCAGGACGACGATCAGGCCGGGGACGCCCACCTCGACGAGCGTCTGTGGGTCGAGCTGGGCCGCCAGCGCGATGAAGACGAAAGAGAGGACGACGAGCGTCACGTCGCCCTTGAAGTCGGTGATGTCCTCCTCGTAGGGAATATCGAGGTTACCCAGCACCATGCCAGCCGTGGCGACGGCGGCGACGCCCGCCTCGCTGGCGAGCGTGTTCGCGGCCGCAAACGCGGTCAGCGCCCCGGCGAGGACGAGCAGTCGGGCGTTCCGGGGGGCGTCGCCCGGCGAGAGGTCGACGTAGCGAAGCAGGTAGTAGACGAGACCCGCGACGGCCAGGCCGACGGCGACGCCGATGCCGATACGGCTGGCAAAGGACTGGACGAAACCCACGCCGCCGGCTTCGGGGTTGAGCGACTCGAAGACGACGACGGCGATGACCGCCGCCGTCACGTCGTTGACGATACCTTCCGTCTCCAGAACTGCCGCGACGCGGTCACGTACGGGAACGACCTGGAGGATCGGCGTGATGACCGTCGGCCCCGTCGCGACCAGCAGGGCACCGATGAGGAAAGACAGCTCCCAGGTAGCCGTCTCGAAGGCGAAGTAGACGGCGACGGCGGTACCGACCAGGGCGATGGCCGCGCCGATGGTCACCATCCGGAAGGCCTCCTTCGGGGCCTCCTTGATCCGCTCGATGTGGAGGTGGAACGCGCCCTCGAAGACGATGATGGCGACGGCCAGGCCGACGATGGCGGGCAGGGCCTCGCCGAACGTCTCGCTGGTCACCCAGCCGAGCCCCGGCCGGCCGATGATGACTCCCACTATCAGGTAGAAGATGATGCTCGGGACGCGCAGGCGGGCTGCCAGGAGCTGGGCGAGAATGCCGAGTCCGAGGATACCCGCGACCAGCGGTATCAGCAGCTCGCTACCGCCGCCTGCCACGATGACCCTCCATACGCTCGGGTCCACGGAACCACGGGACATAAGCCCACTCACTCGCGGCGAGTACGACCGGCTCGCTGGATCGTCGCCATCGTACTCGTACTGTCGGCTGTGACTGCCTGCAGATACTCGACTCCGAGGGCCGGAATTCGGTACAGCGGACAGTCGGCCCTCTCAGACGACCGACGCGCCGCCGTCGACGGGGACGTTCACGCCCGTCATGAACGAGGACTCCTCGGAAGCCAGAAAGAGCATCGCGTCGGCCAGTTCTTCGGGTCTCGCTGCCCGTTCGAGGATGTTCCCCTCGTGACCGCCACGGGTGGTGTTCTCCTCGATAAACCGTTCGGCTTCCTCGCCCGTCCGGTCGCCGACGTGGTAGTCGGTGATGACCCAGCCCGGCGAGACGGCGTTGACCCGGATCCCCTGGGCGGCGTGGTCACACGCCATGTCCTGGGTCAGCGAGACGATCGCTCCCTTCGTCGAATCGTACTGCGTCCAGCCGGGACGTGCCCAGCCCGCGCCGACCGACGCGACGTTGACGATAGCGCCGCCCTCGCGACCGGCGGCTTCCGAGGACGCGGCGTTCGCACTGTCGGCCATCAGCGGGATCAGGTGTTTCGCGCAGAACGCGTAGCCCTTGAGGTTCACGCCGAGGATCCGGTCCCAGCTCGCCTCGTCGGCCTCCGTCAGCGGTTTCGGGTCGACGCGGATGCCCGCGTTGTTGACGAGGACGTCCACCCGGCCGAACTCCTCGGCGACGGTGTCGGCCATCGCCTCGACGGCGGCCTCGTCGCTCACGTCGGTCTCGACGCCCAGTGCGGCGGGCCCGCCCGCCGCCTCGACCGTCTCGGCGGTCTCCCGTGCTGCCTCGCCGTCCCAGTCGACCGCGACGACGTGGGCGCCTTCCTCGGCGAAGCGCAGGCAGGCCGCCTCGCCGATGCCAGCGCCGCCGCCCGTTACCACTGCGACGTCTCCCGCGAGTCTGTCGCTCATACTCGCCGGATGGACTGGCTGGCTGTTAGGCCTTCGCACCCCGGCGAGTCACACCGCGTGCGGGCCGGTATTTCGACGGTCCGCTCCCAGCTATCTACCGGGCTGTTTCCACTACCCTGCCGGTCGGGTGCCACTCGCTTTCCAGGTCGGTTTCGACGGCCGGTCGCTTATGCCGCTCGCGGTCGGACCGGGAGTATGGAGGTCGACTGCGAGGGGTGTGCGGGCTGTTGTCTCGACTGGCGCCCGCTCGCGCCCGACGACCTCGAGACGGACCACGAGCGCCGCGGCCCGTACCGCCCGCTCGACGACACCTACAACCTCGCACCGCTGTCCAGCGACGAGGTGCGCGCGTTCCTCGAGCGCGGTTACGCGGCCGCGTTGACGCCCCGACTCTTCGCCGTCGACGACGGCCCCCACGTCACCGTCGACGGGGTCGAACTCGCCGCGATCGCCGACCGGCCGGCCTTCCTCGTGGGTCTCCGAAAGGTGGCGAAACCGGTCGCGCCATTCGACGCCGACCCGGCGTGGCTGGAGACCTGTGCCTTTCTCGACCCCGTGACGTTGCAGTGTCGGGTCCACGACACCGACGAGTACCCCGAGACCTGTCGGACCTACCCGGGGGCGAACCTCGCACTCGACGTCGAGACCGAGTGCGAGCGCGTCGAACGGGCACACGGCGGCGAGCGACTGCTCGACGACGAACCGCCCGAGGACGCGACACCAGGGTTCGGCCCGGCGGCCGTCGGGTCGCGTGTGTTCGCCCATCCCGACGCCGATCGCATCGCGGGCGCCGTCGAGCGACTGGTCGCCGGCGAGGCGACGGCCGCCGACCGGGCAGAGTTCGTCGCCGTCGCCGCCGCCGCCAGTCCCGGCAGGCTCGCCGTCGACCACGACCGCTACGAGCGGGCCAGAGAGCGGGTACTCGAGTCGCGGTCCTGGGTCGACGACGCCATCGCGGCGTGGCAGGAGCGAGCGGCGACGAACGACGACGCCACGCCTGCGGACGCTCGCGAAATCGAGGACGCTCGTGGCGCACCCGGGACACCCGGCTGGGAGTGACCGAGGTTCGAGGTCGCTGCGTGAAGAGGATTAAGAGCCAGCGGGTCCTTGTGTGCGTGTGAACGTACTCGTCACCGGTGCCACGGGGTTCGTCGGCGGGCACCTCGTCCCGGCGCTGGTCGCGGCCGGTCACGACGTCCGCGCGATGACCCGCGACCCCGAGCGCTACGACGCACCCGACGGCGTCGAGGCAGTCCGGGGCGACCTGCTCGACCCCGACAGCCTCGACGGCGCTTTCGAGGGCGTCGAGGCCGCCTATTACCTGGTCCACTCGATGGGGTCGGGCGACGACTTCGAGGAGCGCGACCGAACGGCCGCACGCAACTTCGCCGAGGCGGCGAGCGCGGCCGGCGTCGACCGCGTCGTCTACCTCGGAGGACTGGGCGAGGACACGGACGACCTCTCGCCCCATCTCAGGTCCCGCCGCGAGGTCGAAGCGATACTGGCAGAGGGCGACTACGAGTTGACGACGCTGCGCGCGGCGGTCATCGTCGGCGCCGACAGCGCGAGCTTCCGGATGGTCCGCCAGCTCGTCAAGCGCCTGCCGGTGATGGTCACGCCGCGCTGGGTCTCCAACGAGTGTCAGCCCATCGCCATCAGAGACGTCGTCGCCTACCTCGTCGGGGTTCTCGACGCACCGGAGACGGCCGGCGGGACCTACGGTATCGGCGGCCCGGACGTACTGACCTACCGCGAGATGATGGTCAGGACTGCGGGCGCCATGGGACGGATGCAACCGCTGATCCTCTCGGTCCCGGTGCTGACGCCGAACCTCTCCTCGTACTGGGTCGGACTCGTCACCGACGTCCCCGCGTCGGTCGCGCGGCCGCTCATCCTCGGCCTGAAGAACCCCGTCGTCGTCACCGACGACAGCATCCGCGACTACGTCGACGTCGAGTTGACTCCCTTCGACGACGCGGTCTGTCGCGCCCTGGACGAACTCGACAAAGGGACGAAGCCACCGGAATCGGGTGACAGGGCCGACGACGCTCGTTCCGAGGCCGAGACGGGGATCGACGAGGGGACCGGCGTCGGGAGCGCCGGGACCACCGCCCCGGGAGGGAGGGGAAGCAGCGGTAGCGGTGGCAGTGGAGGTAGCGGTGGGGACAGGAGTGGCGGCGGAAGTAGCGACACCGACCCGTGGCGGAGCGGGGCCGACGGATGAGTCGGGGCGGGAGCGACGACCCCGCCGAAGAGCGTCGAGTCGGGAGCGACGAGTCCGTCGGTGAGAGTCCCGTCGACCCACCGACGGCGGTCGAGTACGGCGAGACGTGGGTCTACGAGAGCATCATCGGTGCGGTGCCGGGCGTCGACCTCTCACAGCGGGCCGCGTTCGCGGTCCAGTTCGGCCTGTTCGAGGCCGCCCTGCTCGTCCTCGCGGCGGTCTACGGCCTCTGGGACGGCGCCCTCGCCGGGACGGTCGCAATCGCGCTCGCCACGCTCGGGAGCTTCGAGATGTTGCGGATCAGCGGGCTCGTCCGCCGGGCGGACCTCCCCGATGAGTACACCGAGGCTGTCTTCGGGTCGAGCATCGAGATCGTCCTCGGGCTGCTCGCCTTCCTCGCGCTCGTGACCTACCTGTTCGTCGTCGACCCGCGGGAGGGGACGACGGTTGTCGCCGACCTGCTCGGCGAGACACCGCCCGCAGCGGCGGTGTATCTTCTCTTGCTCGTCGCGTGGGACGTCTGTTACCGGATCGGGACCGGCTGGTGGGCGAGCGTCGCCGCTCTCTGGCGGTCGCTCCGGTACAGTTTCGGTCCGGAACGGCGTCGGCTCCTCCGGCGGGCCGACCTCGAAACGTTCGCGTTCGCCGTCACGCAGCTGGTGCTGGCGCCCTTTCTCGTCGGGCACCCTGTCCTGTTCTACGCCGTCGTCGGACACGTCGCCGCCGTCGGGGTCGTGACGGGGCTGTCGCTCGTGGCGCTCTCGGTCCGCGGACGAACTGGCGACCGCGCTACGAATTTATCTCCTTGAACTGGTCGAGAAGCTCGTCGGCCGACTCGTCGCCCTCGTAGGCGACCTCTCCCTGGTACTGTGTCCGCGTGTCCTCGTCACTCGTATCGAGTTCGCTGTTCTTGCGCTCGCGACGTTCGTGTTCTTCGTCGTCGTATGCACCCATCGACATTGCTTACCACACCCATGCTTGTCAGTATGTACCTAAGTATGTAACGGTCGATCGGCCGGATACGACGCAGCAGGAGTAGAGGCGCCCGAAAACGGCTATTGTGAGGTACATACCGGGTGATTCGGATGGGGATAGCGCCCCGGCGTGTCGACGGAGTCGATCACGGTACAGGGCGGCGCTGTCCGGCACTTCCGAGACGAAGTCGCCCGTTCCACGACCGAATTGGATACGCGACCGCCGGTGACGGCTTCGGACCGGCGCTCGCGGGTCGCCGTCGTCGGGTTCGCGGCCACCAGCGAACCGGAACTGGTGTATTCGTCGGGCGTCTTTCTTCTCGTGTGGCAGGTCCGGTCAGATTCAGGCGGTCGAAGGAAGGGTGGAACGAGTCCCGCGTCCGGCGCGAGCTCCTGAAACCCCTCGACGACCGCTTCGGCGCGCGACTCGTCGACCCCGCGGTTCCGGCGCCCCGCGAGTACACCGCGAAGCGCCTGGAGATGGACAACGGCGACCTCGCGCTGTTCGCCTGGAACGGCGAGGGCGCCTACTGGCTGGGCAACACCGAGACGCCGGAGACGCTCTGGCG
>Ga0207718_100344_pt1 | contig 47795 bp, 57 predicted proteins | sample A23M2SouthBayCA_FD_187749 | JGI IMG/M metagenome (GOLD analysis project Ga0207718, IMG submission 187749) | Aerobic enrichment media microbial communities from Eden Landing Ponds, California, USA - A23 M2 (SPAdes) | ecosystem: Environmental > Aquatic > Marine > Unclassified | place: Emeryville... | reverse complement strand
CCACGACGTAGAGCCACCGAGTCCGCGCGCTCGCGCGTCGGCCGAAATCGTGTAGACGAGCGCGAGCACCGACCCGAAGAACATCGCGATCCACAGCGCTCCGAAGACGACGATCGGGATCCCATAGACGACCATTCATTTACTTTCCCCATTTGTCGGATAAAAGTATTCGGAAGTCTCGCCAGGCGTTCGGACTGGTCCATCGCCAGTTTAGTGCAAACTCACACTAAGACTTTTCCGTGGTGGCGACCGACAATCGAACATGAGCACACCGGACGAAGTCGGAGAGGGGACCGTCTCCGGCAATCAGGTGTCGATTCCGGCACACATCCGACGACGGTTCGACATCGAGAACGGGGACGTGATCGAGTGGCAGGTCGTCGACGGGGAACTCAGAGTCGAGGTCCGGCAGGCCCGGACGGGGGCTTTCGAGGGCTTCGAACCTGGGGCGTCCGAGGCGGATGTCGACACTGTCGAGGAACACGATCGATTCGGACTCGAATGACGCGTGCAGTCGTCGATACGACTGTCCTGTACGCCGCCGGGAACAGGCGCGCGTCCCGCCACGAAACTGCGCTGGCGATCGTCCGCGACGCGGATCGGGGACGTCTTCCGGCGTTGATCGTGCCCGATCCGATCCTCGTCGAAACGATGAACGGGCTGGCCAGGGACATCGGCCACGAGACGGCGACCGATTTCCTGGAACGTCTCCAGCGAAGCGGCCAGTTCGACATTCGACGCGCCCCGACCGCAGTCTGGCAGACGGGAGTGGATCTGTTCGGCCGTGTCGCGCGGCTGTCGCTGGCCGACGCCGTCCTCGTGGCCAGTGCCCGACACGTCAATTCGAAGTACGTCTACAGCTTCGACGACAACTTCGACGGTCTCGACGGTTTCGACCGGCTCGCTACTGCTGACGATCCGTTTTCCTGACAGACGTACGACGACCGTCGGCAGTAACGCCTAACCCACTCCCACTCCGAGAGACAGGCATGAACCACGACCTCCGTGCGCCCGCCGAGACTGCTCTGCAGCAGTGTATGGGCCTGCAGCCCAACGAATCGTGCTTGATCGTCACCGACGACGAGCGCTGGCCGATCGGCAAATCCCTCTACGACGTCGCCTGCGAGATTACCGCTGATGCGACGATCATCCGCTATCCGCCGGGCGATCAGCACGGTGAAGAGCCGCCCAAGGCGGTCGAGGCCGCTATGGCCGAACCGGACGTGCTGCTCGCGCCGACCACCAAGAGTCTCAGCCACACACGGGCGCGCTCGAACGCGACGGCGGCGGGTGTCCGCGCGGCCACCCTGCCGGAGATCACCGAGGACGTGTTTGTCTCGGGGCTGGATGCCGACTACGAATCCATCCGGGAGCACTGCCGCGAGATGCTCGAATACGTCGACGAGGCCGAACAGATCCGCGTAACTTCGCCCTCGGGGACCGACATCACGCTCGAACCCGGCGACCGGGAGTGGCTCGAAGACACCGGGATCGTCCACGAACCCGGCGCGTTCTCGAACTTGCCTGCGGGCGAGGTGTTCGTCAGCCCCGAAACCGCCGACGGGCGGGTCGTCGTCAACGGAACGATGATGCCCCACGGTCTGCTCGACAAGTCCCAGACTGTGGCGTTCGAGGTCGAAGACGGTCAGGTCACGTCGATCGAGGACGACGCCGTTCGCGAGCAGGTCGAAGCCGCAGCCGAAGAAGTCGGCGGCGACGCCTACAACCTCGCCGAACTCGGGATCGGGACGAACGTCGCCGTCGAGCGACTGATCGGATCAGTCCTGCTCGACGAGAAAGCCGGCGGCACAGTTCATTTCGCCATCGGTGACGACGCCTCGATCGGCGGCGACGTCGACGCGCCGCTGCACCTCGATGGGATCGTTCGCGATCCCACCGTGTACGCCGACGGCGAGGAAATCGAGCTGCCGACACCGTAGTCGGCATGACAGCTGAGCCGAAGTCGGCGGACAACGCCGTAGCCGCAAGTGCTATCCCCGTGGTCTGACACATACAAACAAATGACCAGAAGTGAGACCCACGGGACCCAGCGGGTCGCAGTCCTCGCCGACTCGCAGAATCTCTACCACACGGCTCGCAGTCTCCACGAGCAGAACATCGACTACGCGGAGTTACTCGACGCGGCAGTCGACGGCCGGTCGCTCACACGCGCAATCGCATACGTCATCAAGGCCAACGCGCCCGAGGAGGAGTCCTTTTTCGACGCACTGGTCGACATCGGCTTCGAGACGCGCATCAAGGAGATCCGGACGTTCGGCGATGGCTCCAAAAAGGCCGACTGGGACGTCGGGATGAGTCTCGACGCCGTCTCACTCGCGCCCCACGTCGACGCGATCGCACTCTGTACCGGCGACGGCGACTTCGCACGGCTCTGTACCCACCTCCAGCACGAGGGCGTCCGCGTCGACGCACTCTCCTTCCGCGAGTCGACGGCCGAGTCGCTCATCGACGCAGCCGACGGGTTCATCGACCTCAGCGAAGATACGGATCGGTTCTTGCTCTAGAACAGCGTCCAGAATTAGACCGGGCGACCGCCTTCGGAGGTGCCGACCAGCAGTGCACCGGCTGCAAGTCCGAGTACACCGATGCCGCCGACGATGACCGGCAGGTCGGTCATACCCAGTGCGAGGAGTGCGACGCTGCAGACCACCAGCAGGACCGCACCGACGCCAACTTTCGTCGATCGAGATACCATACCCGGGGTTAGGAGAGCCACTACTTAAACTGCGTCAAATGCTTCGAACGACGACCGGAAGGCGTTTGCCTCGTGGCGGCCCAGACGAGGGTATGACAGACGCGGCGTCGCCGGTCGAGGACGACCACCGGATGCTCACCCGGATCGCGGACTACCAGTTCGGCGCGGGCGCAGGCGAGGCGCTGTTCGGCGAGTCCGACCTGGAAATTACGCGCTCGACCTCCGGGCGGCCGCGACAGGTCCACGTCCCCGCAGGACGGCTGGTGACCTACAACACCGACGGCCGATTTACCCTCGGCGTCGAAGGTGGGCGACGGATCGCCGACGCGCTGGCTGGCCCCGCCTACCGCGTGGTCGTCGGCGACGACAGCGAGCCGTTCGTCCGCGAGGGGCGCAACGTCTTCGCGAAGTTCGTTCAAACTGTGGACCCCGACGTCCGACCCGACGACGAGGTCGTCGTGGTCCACGAAGACGGTGACGTGCTCGGTGTGGGGCGAGCGGAACTACCCGCCAGCGACATGCGAGAGTTCGAGACGGGCATGGCCGTGTTCGTCCGCCACGGCGCTGGCTCGGATGACTAGGCTTTTGGCCCCGGAACGCGGATCTGGGGATATGTTTGGAGGAGGCGGCGGCGGACTGAATCCGCGCAAGATGAAGCAGATGATGGAACAGATGGGGATCGACATGGAGGACATCGATGCCGAAGAAGTAATCATCCGGACCGGCGAGGAAGAACTGGTCTTCACCGACGCCGAGGTCCAGCTTATGGAAGCCCAGGGCCAGAAGACCTACCAGGTCGTCGGCGACCCCGAATCCCGAGCACTCGGCAGTGGCGACTCGGGCAGCGAGTCCGAGGTCAGCGAGTCCGAGGTCAGCGACGACAGCGGTGGCTCGTCGAGCGGCGGTGCGTTCGACGCCCAGGACGTCGAGATTGTCGCCCAGCGCGGCGGCGTCAGCGAGAGCGAGGCCCGAGAAGCGCTGGAAGCGAACGACGGCGATCTGGCGGCAGCAGTCGCCGATCTAGAGTGATAGTGACCGCTGTACCGGATTACGGCGACGACCGCACGCAATCGTGCGGTCGATACCGAACGGACGTACAACGGGCACTATGACAGTCCTGCTGGTCCGCGAGAACCGCGAGTACCTCGTCGAGCCGGGCGAAACCCTGGAGACCGACCTGGGAATCATCGAGGTCCCCAGAGAGCCGACTGCGGGCGATGTCGTCGAGTCACATCTCGGCGAGACCTTCCGGGTGCAGGCGCTCCGCGGTCCGGACCTGTTCGAGCACTTCGAGCGCACCGGCGCGCCGATGATGCCCCGTGACATCGGCCTCGTGATCGGCCACACCGGCGCGTCGGCTGGCGATCGCGTCCTCGACGCCGGAACCGGGACGGGCGTGCTCGCTGCGTATCTCGGCCGGGTCGGTGCCGCGGTGACGACCTACGAGCGCGACCCCGACTTCGCCGACGTGGCTCGCGAGAATATGGCGATGGCCGACGTTGACGAGCAAGTCGACATCCGAACGGGCGATCTGACCGAGCAGCTGGACGACCTCGCTGGTGAGAGCTTCGACGTGCTCACGCTCGACACCGAGGACGCCGCAACCGTGGTCGAGCGTGCGCCGGCGCTGCTGGTTCGGGGCGGTTTTCTGGCCGTCTACTCACCGTTCGTCGAGTCGACGCGTGACGTGGTCGCGGCTGCTCGTGAGGTCGGGCTGACCGATATCGAGACCTTCGAGACCATCCAGCGCGAGATGGACTTCGACGACCGCGGCTCGCGTCCCTCGACGGCGGGCGTCGGCCACACTGGCTATCTGATGTTCGCGCGGCGACCGTGATACTGCCGGCTGTAACATTTCGAAATGATTCGCCACCCCGGGTGGCGAATATCTTTACGAACGTACAGCCGGCAGTATGAAGAGACGCTCTCAGTGGTCGTCTTCGCGCCACTTGTGCTCGCACTCGGTGCAGGTGAAAAAGCGTGTCTCGGACTCGTCGGCCGAGCGGATCTGTTTCATCTCGTAGAACGCGCGTTCGTTGCCACACTCCGGGCAGCGCTCGCGGGTGGTCGGCCCCATGTCGGCGGCGTCGACTTCCGAGGTGTCGACGATTTCACTCTCTTCCTGGCCCTGTGTCGTCACGGCCTGCTTCTCGGCCGACTCGCTTCGTGCTTTCTCGGCCCCACAGCTCCCACAGACCCACACGTCGCCCTCGGTCTTCATCATCGAGCCGCAGTCGTCGCAAAACTCCATATCCCTGTGTCTAGATGGTGAGTCACTTAAGCAACGCGTTTCGAGCGGCCGGATTTATATCGCGTCGCGTGATACCAACCATCATGAATCAATCGACGAGCGTTCAGGTTGGGGCGGGCCTGATGGTCCTCGGAAGCGTCGCGATGCTGGTACCGCTGCTCGGAATCGAGGTGCCACTGATCGTGTTGTCACTGGCGGTATTAGCGCTGTCAGCCGGAACACTACTGGTCGGGACTTCGGACACCGGTCCCGGTGAGAACCCGGTCTAGACGTTCGAACGCCAGTCCTCGCAGGCGTCCATGTCGTCCATGTACTCCTGATCGAGGCCACAGTAGGGGGCGATTCCGTCATCAGTTCGAACGTAACTGAAGTGCTCGCAGTTCCCACAGTATTCGTCGGGCTGGCCGCGAACAGTCACGGCGTCGAGAAAGGCGTCGTCCGACCCCGGAGCGCTGCCCTGGTCACCGACCGTCGTGGCCGCTCCGCCGCCGTCGCTGGCGGGCTGTGATCCGGACGCAGGCTCGCTGGCGGCGGTGTCACGGGTGCGGTTGGTCTGGGTTTCGACCTCGCCGTCGGGATCCGATCCGAAAAAGCCGATACCGCCGAGTCCGCTTGTCGCGGTGGCCTCCTCGACGAGGCGGATCGTGCCTTCTTCGGTGACTTCCATCCGAGCACTGCCGCCGGGGTCTTTGCGTGTCTGGAACGTCGCGACGCCGACGAACAGACACCACGCGGTGGTCGTCGTCCCGAGGAAGTAGACGATCGTCGTCGCCAGCGTCAGCCCGGGGTCCGCGTCGGTCGCGCCGATCCACTCGTAGGGGTAAGCGTGCCAGAACAGCGCGACGCCGAAGACCGCAACGCTCGAACCGACGACCGCCGCTGCTCGGGTTGCCCGGCCGGCCGGCATGACTGCGAACGCACCGAGCAGGGCTGCAGGGATCCCCAGCCCAGCGAGCGTCCCGGCGACTTTCCGGGAGCCGAACATCCCGAGACCGAGCGACTCGGCAAGGCTGGTCGTCGCCACGACGATCCCAGCCACGACGAGCCCCACTCCGAGGACGAACAGCCCCGTCCCCAGGGACCGTCGCCGAGGACTCGCGGCCGTCCGCCCCTCGTAGACATCCGTCAAGCTGGTCATGCGGGGCTGTACGTCGACCACCGTCAAAACTACCCGTCAGACAGATGGCAGACGCGGGGGAAGTCCGAAAGCACTAATCGCCAGCGGCAAGAATCGACAGGTATGAGCGACGACGAGGAAGAAGACGGACCAGCGGTCGAACTCGGCGAAGGCAGCGAGGTCGAGGGTGTCCCGGTCGCACAGGTGTCCGCGCGGCTGATGTGGGGCATCGAGAAGAGCGACATCCGCCGCCGCGAAGGCGACACCGTGATCCGGACGCCGGATGGCCCCCAGGAGCTGGGTGAGATCCTCGACGAGATCGACGAGACGTACTTCGACCGCCGCCAGAGCTTCGAATCGGCAGTACGTGACGTGATCGGCCACGGGCCAGTCCCGACTGCCGAGGAGTGAGCGTGATCGCTGTAACGATGTACTGGTGCGACCGCGCGCATTCGTGCGGTCGGCCCGGAACAGACGTACAGCAATCACTCTGAGGCCGGTTCGAACGAGCGGGCTCGCGGTCAGGATACCCTTTTCCCGGTAGCGCTCCTCTCACCAGCTATGACGCTCCCGTTCGATCCCGCGACGCTCGAACCCGAGGACATCGGCGAGAAACGCGCCACTCTGGAGATGGACCACGAGGACGCCATCGAGCACGTCCGAGAGGCGTTCACCGACGCCGGCTTCGGCATCGCGACGGAGTTCTCACCCTCGGAGATGCTCAACGAGAAGGTCGATGCGGATCGCGACCCCTACTACGTGCTCGGGGCATGCAACCCCAACATGGCCAATCGCTCACTGGACGCCTCTGACAACAAAATCGGCGGGCTGTTCCCCTGTAACGTCGTGATCTGGCAGGACGAACCGGGCGTCCAGACGGTATACCACATCTCGATCATGAAGATCGCACGCCTGACCGGGATTTCCCCCGACGACGAGACGATGGCTTCGATCATCGCCGACACGGGCGAACTGGTCGAGGAAGCCTACAAGAACCTCTAGTCCTCGATGGCGACTGTGAGACCGATCCGGGAGAGTGAACTGGACGAACTCCTGACGCTGTACCGGATGCTCAACCCGGCCGATCCCGAACTCGCGCCGCTGGACGTTCGTGACCAGTGGGCGGCCGTCCAGTCCGACGAGAACCTCGACATCGTCGTGGTCGAGCACGACGACCAGCTGGTCGCCTCGTGTGTGCTGTCGATCACGCCCAATCTCACACGAGGGGGTCGCCCCTGGGCCGTCATCGAGAACGTCGTCACCCACGAGGACTACCGAAATCAGGGGTTTGCGTCGCAGTGTCTCGACGAAGCGACCGCCATCGCCAGAGCGCGTGACTGCTACAAGATCATGCTGTTGACGGGCACAGACGAGCAGTGGAAACACGATTTTTACGAATCCTGCGGGTTCGACGGCGACGAGAAGACTGGCTTCGTGAAAACCTTGGGATAGCTATTCCAGGTAGTCCCGCACGACCACACCGAAGCCGGCCGCGCCCACACAGAACGACACCAGCGCGCCGATTCCAGTCAGGGTGAGGCCCCCGTTGATGACCGCAGCGATCAGCAAGGGGACGAGCCAGTCGCCTTCCTCATGATCGACCAGTCGGTCGGCGATTGCGAGAAATGCGATCGCTGCCCCGAAGACCCAGGCGACGAACACCAGCAAGCCAAACAGCAGGGACAGCGGGATGCCGATAATCGTGACGAACAACACGACGATAACGAGAATGAAGAAGACCAGCGAGACGAGGCCATAGACGAACGAGCCGACGACGTTCTCGCGAAGCGCGTCCATCTTGCGCCTGGTGTAGTCGGGTGCGAGTGCGATCAGTACCGCCCCGACCAGTAGCGTCGTCAGGAACGTGCTGACTGCACTGCCGCCGAGGCTACACGTCGACGCTCCCAAGTTCCGGGATATCGACCGACTGGAGCGCGATCGAGAGAGAAAGGTTCCACATGGGAGACGAGTTCGCCGGCGTCCCTCAAAAATCCGTGCCCGAACTCGGATCACAGTGAGTGTCAGAAGTCGCTCAGCTTCGCCTGCAGCCCCGCCACCATCTCGGACTTTCGGCGCAACGCGCCCATCGAGATGGGGAGTTGCTGGGTAACCTGAGTCACCGCATCGCGGAAGGTCTCGCTCACGCCGTTCTCACCTTCGAAGGCATTACGAACGCCCTCCCGGACCTGCCAGACCCCGACCGGGGCCCAGTAGTCGTCGGTAACCTCCCGGAGGACGAGACATTTGGCCTGACGGCCCCGATCTTTGAGATGTTCGAGGACGCCGAGTCGAGAGGCGTAGTACGCCCCTGCTGTCTCCTCGACGTAGCCCGTCCGGCCCTCGTAGCCCTCGTGGGCGCTGGCGAGGTAGTAGGCCTCGCCGGCGGGATTCCAGACGCTCTCGGGGGCTTTCATCTCGACCAGTTCGAACTCCCACTGCCCAGGAGTAAGGATGACCCAGTAGCGGTTGCCCATGTACTCGTTGTAGTGGACCTCCGTCTCGTTGATCGCCGGCGCATTCGTGATTCCACCGCGGACGAACTGCCCGACGGTGTCGTCCACCGCGGTGATCGACCAGCGTGTCGGGACGAGTCGGCGGTCCCGCCCACGGCCAAGTGCCCCTGCCGAGAGAATCGTGTTGATGTCGTAGACGTCGAACCCGCGTCGATAGAGGTAGCTCATCGCGCCCTCGGCCTGCCAGTCGTCGTCTTCGAGGGTTTTCTTGACCGGGCGGGGGACGTGGGGGTTCTCGGCGAGGTCGGCACTGCGGGCGCTGGCTCGGGGGCCCGTCGGCGCGCCGACATCGTCTAGCGAGAGGTCGATGTCGGGTTCGCTGTCCAGTCCGACTTCGACGTCGACGGGATGGTCGGCGATGGCGACTTCGCGTTGCACGCCGACGAACCCGTCCCAGACGTCGGTGACGTCGACGTTGGCCGAGCGGGTGGAATTGAGCATCCCGGTCCGTCGCTGGAGGACATCACCGACTCCCAGCCCCTGCTGGTACCACTGTCCCGAGGTGGCAAAGTCCGCGGCGTCGCCGTCCGTCACAGGTGAGAGAACGCCCGTCGAGACGTTGGGGTAGGAGGAGCGCCCGACGAAGATCTCCGGGGCGGTCGCGCCGAACATGGAGTCGCCCGAGACGGCCTGCTCGAACTGTTGCTCGACTTCATCGAGGTAGTTGGTGATCTCGTAGGACTTCTCCTCTGCGAGGCGACGTTTCTCGGCGGCCTCGTCCCGTTGAAAGTCCTCGATGAAGTCATCCAGTTGCATTCAGCGGGGGTAGGAGTCTGACGGTGATGAATCTAACCCGTTCGTCGTATCCTGGTGGCGTCCTTGGCGCGCGCCGAGCGACGCGAGGGCGACCATCGGGAGCCCTCGAAGCGGAACGGAGAGCAGAGCGAGCCGTGGAGCAACCGCCGTGTCGCGAGGGCGACCATCGGGAGCCCTCGAAGCGGAACGGAGAGCGGAGCGAGCCGTGGAGCAACCGCCGTGTCGCGAGGGACGAACGAAGTGAGGGCCTCGAATGCGAACGGCACAGCCGTGATCGCCGCGACCCGTGAGGAAGGTGTGGATTCGCGTGGTTTTCGGTGTGACCATCCCGCTATCAGTACAGCGTCATAGAACAGTTCATCAGGAAGTCGTCCTCAGGAGTCCAGAAACTGAATTCCCTGCTCGGGGGATTGTGGGAGTTGAACAGGTTATTCACCCTGAAGGGGCCGAACCAAACTACCCTGCGAGCTGTTAGTTGATAGCTGGTGTTTAGTCGCTGGGAATCGTGAGTGTGACTCGGTTCCCGTTGTCGTACTGAAACTGCAATTCCCCATCTAGTGCAGTAACACACCGACTGACGGTCCAGAGACCGAGCCCCTTCCCATGTTGTAGCGGGTGCTCTTGATCGGCCTGCAGGGATGCCTGTTCGATATCCGGAATGCTGGGGTTGGTATCCTCGATAGTAATTCGGTAGGCACCTGTCCCTCCGCCGCCGAGTGTAATCGAAACCTCTGGTGTGGCTGTCTCCGAGTGAACAATGGCGTTTTCGATGAGGTTCTGCAATGCCAGCTCAAGGGCACCTGTATCAGTCAAGACTTCCCTGTACGGCGTGGACGCCTCCAGACGGATGGTTGCTTCGGGGTAGCGATCACGGAATTCGGCACACACCTCTTTCGTAACTTCCAGAAGGTCAGTCTCAGTTCGGGTAGTTGGCCCGTCGAGAACACGCTCGGAGTTACGGATGTTTCCGACAATCGAGAGGAGACGGTCGCTGGCCTCGATAATCGAATCAGCATTCACGTCAGGGTCGATGTCCGTATCTGTCTTGATTGTCTCGGCACGCCCCTTGACCACGGTCATTTCGTTCCGGAGATTGTGCCGCAAAACCCTATTCAGAACGGAGAGTTGCTGTTCGCGCTGTCGTTGCGCCGTGATATCGTAGAGGACGAGCAACTCTCCGACAGAGCCACTTGGGCGGACCGTCAGCGGTGTCTGGGAGACTGCAAACAGTCGCCCATCGACGTTGACTTCTGCCGTTTCGAGCATCGTCGTCCGATCGACACCAGTCACACTCGCCACCGAGACAGGGAAGGACTGTGACCCATCCCACTCGAACAGGGCCTCGGCACTGCTGTTGAGGTTGACAATATTGCCGGTGGTATCCAGCACGAGTATTGGCTCGTTGAGATCGGCGAGCGAACTTCGCTCGGCGGCCCGCTGGGTAGCGGGACTGGTCTCGAACATGTGCGTGCCCACGAAGGCGTAACTGTCACAGGCCAGATGGCCCAGCATGAACACCGACGTTAGATGGAGCTGCGATGCTGGACCGACCTGAAATAACCATAGTAATACACCTGAAATCACCGGAATCGTACTCAGGATGACCGCAGTCGCCTCACGGCGATACAGTCTGCCGTAGTTGACGATAGCGTCGATCAATACCAGCGACCCGATGCCGCCAGTGAGCACACTGACGACGACGGCAAACACAGCCCACGGCTGCAGCGTGTATTGGACCGTCGCAGCGCCGAACACCGGTGCCAATCCAAAGTTGCGCCACACGAGGCCGTGGAGTGGATTGGTGGCGACCAGCAGCGTCGTCACTACTGGCACGCCAGCGATCAAGCCAAACAGCGGGGTCCGGAGTAACCCACCGCGACCCGTGTATTCCATGCCGAATGCGACAAAGAATGGCCCCATGAAACTCAGCGCGATGAACGCTATGCTTTCGAGGAGTGTCCGCAAGACCGGCTCATAGACGAGCAACCCCGTCCCGTAAGCGATACAGAAGAGTGCGACAGCAGCAATATTGCCCATGAACCACTTGGCACCGGGTCGTGATCGATACTGGTTGAGATATGTTAGAAGGTATATTGCCACAGCACCAGCCCCCAGAGAGCCACTCACTAGCAGTAACTGAGGGGCTGTTCGAATCACAACCAACCATCCCGTACCGGCATACAGGCAGACCAGGTCAGCGCATGCGGCCGGCCAGGATCTCGTCGTTCAAATTGATTATTCCGTACTGGTGAGAACATGTGCTCGAAATTTGCTTGTAGAGTAGACTATCTGGGTTCTTTGGTTTTGCACCCGGTTATAGACTGGCAATCCTGTCTGAAGTTTGTCTAGTAGAGGAGACACACATACCTGAGCAGCCACCCACCCGATAGTGCCGCTGTACTGGCCGGTTTGAGTCCGTGAAATCTTTCCCCGAACCAGTGATCGATACGTGTGCGACACTGAGCGAATCAAGGTAGCGAAGAGCGGCCATACGAACCGCTGTATGGCACCCTCGCTAACAACCAGAAAGGGATGAAAAACCAGCGTCAGAAGAGGACTAGATCACCTAGCTGTGGATGCCCATCGCTTCGATCTGCTCCTGATACCGATTCCGGATCGTCACTTCGGTCACCTGCGCGACATCCGCCACCTCACGCTGGGTCTTCTTCTCGTTGCAGAGCAGCGACGCGGCGTAGATTGCGGCGGCAGCGTAGCCAGTCGGCGATTTGCCCGAAAGCAGGCCCTGCTCGGCCGTCTCCTCGATGATTTCGTTGGCCTTGGTCTGGACTTCCTCGGAGAGCTGGAGTTCAGAACAGAACCGCGGGACGTACTTCTTGGGGTCGACCGGCTCCATCTCCAGGCCGAGTTCCTGAGAGATATAGCGGTAGGTGCGGCCGATCTCCTTGCGTTCGACACGGGAGACGTCAGAGATTTCTTCGAGACTGCGAGGGATACCTTCCTTGCGGCAGGCGGCATAGAGGGCGGCCGTAGCCACACCCTCGATCGAGCGCCCGCGGATGAGGTCGTCGTCGAGTGCCCGGCGGTAGATGACGGAGGCGACTTCCCGAACGGAGCGGGGGACACCCAGCGCCGAAGCCATCCGGTCGATCTCACTGAGTGCGAACTGGAGGTTGCGTTCGCCGGCGTCCTTGGTTCGAATGCGCTCTTGCCACTTGCGCAGACGGTGCATCTGGCTGCGCTTTTTCGAGGAGATCGATCGACCGTAGGCGTCCTTGTCCTTCCAGTCGATGGTCGTCGTCAGGCCCTTGTCGTGCATCGTCTGGGTGGTTGGGGCTCCAACACGGGACTTCTGCTGGCGTTCCTGGTGGTTGAACGCGCGCCACTCCGGTCCAGGGTCGATGTTGCCTTCCTCGACGACGAGGCCGCAGTCGTCGCAGATGAGTTCGCCACGGTCGGCGTCCTTTACGAGATTGTCGGAACCACACTCTGGGCAATCGTGTATTTCGTCCTCCTCCTCCTCCTGATCGGTTTCCGTCTGAGACTCGCGCTCGCGCTCCCGCTGGCGGGTGGACCGTGTCATCGCACTTATATAGTAGTAGATTTGTTTGTATTAAATCCTTCGCCGGTTTCGGGTTGTGACCCCAGATTAGGGACAAAATATATCAACTGCCGATATCGGAAGGTGTAAGCCTCATGAAGCGTGATTCCCGCTCAAATGCCGGTCATCGAATGTGACGAATCCGTCGCGCGTGAGCGACTGGAAGCGGCTGAAGTGCCCATCGAACCGGGGAATACCGACCACGAACGCTGGCGCGCGCACCACGCTGGCGCGACCGCCGTGGCCTACGACGGAAAGATCGTGGTCCAGGGAGAGGACGCCGAGCGGCTCACAGCACTCTTGCGCGAGGGCGGCGGCCGAGCGCACGTCTACTTCGACGGGGCATCGCGAGGGAACCCTGGCCCGGCAGCCGTCGGCTGGGTGATCCTCACGGGCGACGGCATCGTCAGCGAAGGCGGCAAGACTATCGGGAAGATGACGAACAACCGCGCCGAGTACGAGGGGCTGCTCCAGGCGCTGGAGGTGGCCATGGACTACGGCTTCGAGGAGGTTCAAATTCGTAGCGACTCCGAGCTGCTCGTCAAGCAGATCCGTGGGGAGTGGGACACCAACGATCCCGAACTGCGCGAGCGGCGAGTGACCGCCCACGAGCTACTCCGACAGTTCGACTCGTGGTCGATCGAACACGTCCCGAGAGAGCTAAACGAGCGCGCCGACGAACTGGCCAACGAAGCCCTCGACAATGACTGAGCTCCCGACAGACGTCGCCGACGAATCAGAGCGGCTGACCCGCCTGGCTCGCCAGGCCATCGACGACGAAGCTGCTGCGTATCGCCGCGAGCGTGACGAATTGCTCGCTAAATACGGGTACACGGCACGGATCCGCGACGAAGACGACACGCTCGTCTGCCATCCCGCAGAGTGGGTCGACGACGAGGGGACGGTCCATCCCCAGCAGATCGACGACGTCGACCGCGGCGTCGAGCGTTCGCTGAGTGGTCCGGGCGACGGTGACGACTGGGACGCGATCGAGACCCACAACCGCGAAATCGCCGCGGCTGTCGCCGACGAGCACGGCGACCCACACGAAGAGACGGCTCACGCGCTGGCGGACTTCGCGGGCAACCACTACGCCAAACCGATCGACGACCTCACCGAAGACGAACTCGCGGAGTTTCGTGAAGAGTACCTCCCACGGAACGGCTGGCCCAGCGACGAACAACTCCAGGCGTTGTCGCTGTCGATCGAATACGCGCTCGAAAAAGCAGACGGCGATCGTCTGGGGTACAGGGAGTAGCGTAGCCGGCCGGAGACGATTCCACTCCGACCGGGAGCCGGGAATCGAGTTCCCCGGCGAAATCGAGGGATTTCTACGCTACTCCCTATAGTTCCAGTGGGGGGAGGTCCGATCAGTTGACTGCGTCGATCAGGTCACGGAGATCTCCGGAGCGGTCGTCGTCGGTGACGATCTTCGAGAACTCCCAGTGGAGCTGGTCGAGGACGGCCTCGTAGCCCTCGTCTGTCAGGGCGTACTGGTTGGTTCGCTTGTCGAGTTCGCTCTTCTCGACCAGATCCATCTCGACGAGGTCATCAAGGTTGGGGTACAGCCGCCCGTGGTTGACCTCCGAATCGTAGTACGATTCGAGTTCGCGCTTGATCGCGAGCCCGTATCGAGGTTCCTCGGCGAGGATGACGAGGATATTCTGTTGGAACGCCGTAAGTTCACGCGCGATACCCGGATTTTCCGTGACGGTTTGTGCCTCTGACATAGTTAGCTAAATGTCATCACGCTATTTAACGCTTGTTAACTTTGGCGAAATCACGTTAGTATTCGCACTACTGAAGCCGATTCGGGATTGGTTCGTCGTATCGGATTCGTTGTTAATATCGGGTGTGGTAACCATCGTAATCGGATCCAGTTACACGTCGTCGCCTGCTCGGTCGTCGGTTGGCGTTGGACCTGCTGTCGAAAGGACTTTTTGGCCGCTACTCGGACTCACAGGTGATGACGAACCTCTGGGAAGACTTAGAAACCGGACCTAATCCGCCCGAAGAAATCTACGCGGTCGTCGAGTGTCTGAAAGGCGAGCGTAACAAGTACGAGTACGACAAGGACGTCCCCGGCGTCGTGCTCGACCGCGTGCTGCACAGCAACGTCCACTACCCCAGCGACTACGGATTCATCCCGCAGTCGTACTACGACGACGAGGACCCCTTCGACGTCCTCGTGCTGGTCGAAGACCAGACGTTCCCCGGCTGTATCATCGAGGCTCGTCCCGTCGCACTGATGAAGATGGACGACGACGGCGAGCAGGACGACAAGGTCATCGCCGTCCCGACCGAGGACCCACGCTACGATCACATCGAGGATCTGGAAGACATCCCACAGCAGACCCTCGACGAGATCGACGAGTTCTTCGCGACCTACAAAAACCTCGAAGAGGGCAAGGAAGTCGAGACGCTGGGCTGGGAGGATAAACAGGCCGCGTTCGAGGCCATCGAGCACGCCCAGGACCTCTACGACGAGCACTTCGAGTAACGTCGACGCCGTTTTCCGGCTCGCTATGTCTCGTGAGCATGGCCACTCCCACTCGCATGAATTATGCGCATGGGTAATTATATGCGTGTTCGGGCCCTGGATTCGAGTGCAATGGCTACCAGACGCCCGAGCGCCGGCATGGATCATCCGACTGTCGTTCCCGAACAGCGCGAGGAGATGGGGATCGACCACCTCACAGTCGTGCCGGAGAATTTCGAATCGTCGGCGGACGACGACGCGTAGCCGCGATCACACCCGGTAGAATTGCCGCTTTCTGGGACGCACACCGACGACGGCCGCGAAAAGAAGCTTCTTGTGCCCGACGCTGGTAGCGAATGATATGGGACTATTCGATCGGCTCCGAGGCGACGACGGCCCCCGCGTCGCCTTCTTCGGGATCGACGGGGTGCCGTACAGCCTGCTCGCCGAGCACACCGACGAGTTTCCGAACCTCGCAGCCCTCGCCGACGAGGGTAGTGCCGGTGCAATCGACAGCATCGTGCCCCCCGAATCGTCGGCCTGCTGGCCGTCACTGACGACCGGTGTCAACCCCGGCGAAACCGGCGTCTACGGATTTCAGGACCGAGAAGTAGGGTCGTACGACACCTACGTTCCGATGGGCCGGGACGTTCAGGCGACTCGACTCTGGGACCGCGTCGAAGACGCTGACCGCCGCGCGACGGTCCTGAACGTTCCCGTGACGTTCCCGCCCCAGCGTGACGTCCAGCGGATGGTCTCGGGCTTTCTCTCGCCCGGCGTCGACAAAGCGGCCTACCCCGACGAGCTCCGGGAGCACCTCGAATCGAACGACTACCGGATCGACGTCAACGCCAAACTGGGTCACGACGACGACAAAACCGAGTTCATCGAGGACGCTCACGAAACCCTGGAGAAGCGATTCGAGACGTTCAAACACTACATACAGGAAGACGACTGGGACCTCTTTTTCGGCGTCTTCATGACGACTGACCGTGTCAACCACTTCCTGTTCAAACACTACGAGCAGGACGGCGAATACAGAGAGGAGTTCTTCGAGTTCTATCGTCAGGTCGATGACTACCTCGGCCAGCTTCGCGAGCTGCTGCCCGACGACGTGACCATGATGGTCGCCTCCGACCACGGGTTCACCTCTCTGGAGTACGAGGTCCACTTCAACGAGTGGCTCGCCCAGGAAGGGTGGCTCTCCTATGCCGAGGACGACCACACCGAACTCGGCGACATCGCCGACGAGACGACGGCCTACTCGCTGATTCCGGGGCGGTTCTACCTCAACCTCGAAGGGCGCGAGCCACGCGGCAGCGTCCCCCAGGACGAGTACGAGGCGACCCGGGACGAGCTCAAGGCCGCGCTCGAACGCCTCGAAGGGCCGGACGGCAACAGGGTGGCCGACCGCGTCGTCACGAAAGAGGAGGCCTTCCGCGGCGGCCACGATGACATCGCGCCCGACCTCGTCGTAATTCCGAACCACGGCTTCGACCTCAAGGCTGGCTTCAAAGGTGGCAGCGACGTCTTCGGCGTCGGCCCGCGAAACGGGATGCACAGCTTCGACAACGCGACGCTGTACGTCGACGGTGACGCCCGTATCGAGGACGCCGACCTGTTCGACATCGCGCCGACGGTCCTCGACCTGATGGACATCGGGTACGATCGAGCCGAGTTCGACGGCCAGAGTCTGGTCTAGACCGAGCGCGATTCGGGAACGTCTCCCAACGTGAGCGCCCGACCGCTGTCGTGGTGGGTGTATTTATACTTTGACCGACCAAGTGGGAACAATGGCGGACGTTCCACTGGATCTCGACCCGGCGATGATCGACAACATGCGCCGCGAGGCCGACGAGCACGGCTTCGACGACCTCGATGGATACGTCGACTGGCTGCTCCAGCATCGAGACACCGTCCTGAACGAACACGATGTCTGGAATGCGCCGCCGGGTGATGTCGCCGATCCCGACGCGGATCTGAGTCAATCCTCCGGCCCCGCAATCGATCCCGAACTTGGCGACAGCGGTGCCTCTCTGGAGCCGGAGCCCGATGCGGATCTCGAAGATAGCGACGAAGACGCTGACCTCCCCGAAGAAGCGGAAGACAGTGCCGACGACGACGACGTTGCCGCCGCACTCGAAGAGATCGAACTCGAAGATGAAGACGAATAGGGTTCACTGGGATCTGAGTGCTGTCTGTTCGTGAGAGCAGACCACCGACTGCGAGCGGGACGGTTAGCTACCGTCCCGAGAGAGCAGTGACCCCGCATACAGCGTCGTCATCGACGCGTGCAAGATCGCGTTCGCGAGCACGATGGCGATCGTTATCCCGGCTGTGAGCAGGACGGCCGTGAGCGGCGCGCCGTGCTCGACGAACGCGACCACGCGAACAACGTTCCACAGCAGGACGAGGTACAATACGATCGCGAACCCGATGGCGACCTGTTCAGTGCCGGTGACGTACGTCGAGACGTTCAGTAGCCGAATCAAAGCCCCGACGACGAACCCGGGGACAAGAACGAGTACGAGGGCCGGCAGTAACAAATCGGCCCCGTGTTCAAGGAGGTTGCCGTCGATGATGAACTGTATCCACGTCTGGGCGGCGGTGACCAGCGCCAGGAACACTGGGACGTACAGCATCGCAGACTGGAACAAAAACCCGATCGGCGACCCACTCCCGGCGAGTTCGGCCTCGTTCGACCCGCGATCGTCGTCTCGTGGCCTGACGCTCATCGACACTCCTCCGTGAGATCGACCCACACCCGTCCCATATCGGATCGATCTGCAGAGCCACAGAATAAAACCATTTCGACATATGTAGCATTCAACAGGTATGGAGGATAGCGAGCCAGCGACATCCCCGGAGCGACGATCTCAGAACAGGTCGTCGAGTTGTTCGTTGTCGAAGGCTTCGTTCGGGTTCGGACTGGGCTCGTTGGCCTGTTCGTGAGCCTCGCGGGCGCGTTCGAGGAACTCGTCGATCCGATGTGAGCGTTCGACGCCACCCAGGAGGATCAGTGCCGCGAGTCGGTCGCTGTCCAGCGGGAAATCCCCGCCGCGGACTTCGAGACTGCCGGTCTCGTCTTCGACCCAGCTCCGGGCGCGTTCGACACCCTTCCGGGAGATACGCTCTGGTTCCCCGGCGATTACGAGCAACGCGGTGTCGGCCTGGACGGCGTTGGGGAGGCTCGTCCCCGCCAGCAGAGCGTTTCGCGTCGCGCTGGTGATGTTGTTGATGTTGTCGGCACTGTCCTCGGCCGCAGCCACGGAGGCGTAGCCGATCGACGCGATGCCGCCCGGCCGGAGCGTGTTGATGACTTCACTGGAGTCGACGACGCTCTCGGCGACGCCGTCGATCACCTCGCCAGCAGCGAGCAGGAGGCCGACGCGCTGTGCGATATTTTGGTTGATCGTGTCGAAGCCTTCCTCGACGCTCTCGTCAGTGGCGTGCCAGGCGTCGTTGTCGATGAGGATGGTCGAGTCGGCCTCACGGACGACTGTTTTGAGCGAGCGGCCGGCGTTGGCCTGGTAGATCGATCCCTCGTTGCGCCCGGGGAGGACACCGAGCACGTAGACGGGGATGTCGTAGATGCGATTGAGTTCACGCGCAAGCATAGGCGCGCCGCCCGAGCCAGTACCGCCGCCGAGGCCGGCGACGATCATGAGCCCTTCGGCCTTGGAGGTGATCCGACCGTCGAGTTCGTTCATCACCTCGGTGGCTTCCTCTTCCATAATCTGTGCGCCGAGCTCGTTGTCGCCGCCGACGCCGTGGCCTTTCACTCGGTCGCGTCCGATCAGTTGTGTGTCGATATCGAGGGCCTGCAAGTCTGCTTTCGCGGTGTTGACCGCCAGCGCCCCCTGGACTGCGTCGAACCCCATCTCGTAGTCGTACTCCGCGAGGGCCTGGGTGATCTTGCCGCCGGCTTGACCAACCCCAATCAGGACGACTTTCATATGCAATGGGTCGGCACACCGCGTAATCAACGTTTGGACATTTTACCAGGTATCGGCGGCAATTCCCGCGGAAAGTACCACCCACTTGTACCCCCGCCCCCAACCCCCGGGTATGTTGACCGGACGCTTCCCCAACGCCGGCGAGGGCGACGCCGAAGAACTACTCGCCGCCTACCAGGACGTACTGCTCGCGGTGATCGACGACTCCGGAACCGAGGATGTCGTCGCCGAAACGGGCCTCGACCACGCCGTCGTCGAATCGCTCGCGGACGGCGACGCGGCCGAAGTCACCCTCGAAGACGCCGCCGCTGTCCTCGCGCTCTCGGAGGACTATCCCGATGCCGACGGGATCGTCGCCGAGGCCCGGGACATCCTCCTGATGGGGATGACCACCGCCGTCATGGACGTCGATAGCGTCGCCGCACAGTTGGGCGGCGACCTCGCCCCCAGGGAGATCCAGCAGAAAGTCGAGGGTCGCTACCCGATTACGCTGGGCGAATACGCCCGAATTCACCACCTCCTGGAGTCGAAATGACCCGCGTCGCCATCCTGGGCTGTGGCTACATCGGTCTCGAACTGGCCCGCCAGCTCCAGCCCGCCCACGAGGTCGTCGGCGTCCGTCGCTCCGAGGACGGACTCAAGGCAGTCGAAGAGACTGGCGCAACAGCCGTCAAAGCGGACGTGACCGAACCCGAGACACTCGAAGCGGTCCCGGACGCAGAGTGGGTCGTCTTCGCCGCCTCCAGCGGTGGTCGGGCCGCCGAAGCTGCTCGGGAGGTCTACGTCGACGGCCTGCGCGAGACGATCGATCACTTCTGTGCGCGTGGCTCGGTCCCCGACCGAATCGTCTACACCTCCTCGACAGGTGTCTACGGCGATCACGACGGCGAGTGGGTCGACGAGTCGACGCCGATCGAGCCGACGACAGACAAGACCGAGGTGCTCGCCGAGGCCGAGGAAATCGCCCGAGAGCGACCGATCGACGACACCGATGGAACTGTCGCTCGCTTCGCCGGCCTGTACGGCCCGGACCGCTATCGCCTGGAGCGCTACGTCGAGGGGCCCGTGACGGAGGGCTATCTGAACATGGTCCACCAGGTCGATGCGGCCGGTGCGGTCCGATTCCTGCTGGAGGGCGACCACGCCCGCCGCGAAGTGGTCAACGTTGTCGACGACGAGCCAGTCTCGAAGTGGGACTTTGCCGACTGGCTGGCCGAGGAGTGTGACGAACCCGATCCGCCCAAACAGACCAGGGAAGAACGGCTCGACGACCCGGACCTCTCGGCAGCGAGCAAGCGACGCATCCAGACGAGCAAGCGCGTCGAAAACGAGAAACTGCGGGAGTTGGGCTACGAGTTTACATACCCCACCTTCCGCGAGGGGTATCGTGACGCCGTCGAGGCGTATCGAAATCGATAGCGCGCGCCAAACAGTTTTGACCCCCCCGTCCACACGTGAGGGCATGTCGGACGTCCTGATAGTCGGCGGGACGCGATTCATCGGACGGGCGACGGTCGCCGAATTCCGCGAGCACGGCTACGACGTGACGCTGGCCAATCGTGGCCACCACCCCAACCCCTTCGCCGGCGAGGACGCAGTCGGACTCGTGGAAACCGACCGTCGCGAAGACGACCAGTTGCGGGCCGCCGCCGAACAGGTCGACCCGGATGTCGTCGTCGATCTGGTCGCCTACCACCCCCGGGACGTCCGAGTCGCGACCGATATCTTCGCCGACTGTGAAGCGTACGTCTCCGTCTCCAGCGGCGCAGCCTACGGCGAGGAGCACGTCCCGAAACGCGAGGGCGAAACAGCATTAAAATCCTGCAGCGAAGCGGAAGCGGTCGACGATTCCCACGAGACCTACGGCAGGCGCAAAGCCGAGGGCGACCGCGCAGTCTTCGCCGCTTCCGAGGCAGGCGTCCGGGCGATGAGCGTTCGCCCGACGATCGTCTACGGCCCACACGACTACACCGAGCGGCTGGACTACTGGCTCGCCCGCGTCGAGAACCACGACGCAGTCGTGGTCCCGGGTGACGGCGGATCGCTCCACCAGCTCGTCTACGTCGAGGACGTCGCGAGCGCACTCCGGATCGTCGCCGAACGCGGGACTGCGGGCGAGACCTACAACGTCGGCGACCGTGACGCACAGCCGCTCGGAGATCTCATCGATCTGGTGGCCGATACCTGCGGGACCGACATCAGGCAGGTCTACGCCAGCGAGCGCGAACTCAGTCCGGACCTCGAATCAGACGACTTTCCGCTGTATCGCGATCGGCCACATCTCCTTGCGACCGAGAAACTCCACGCGCTGGGCTGGGACTCGACGCCCCATCAGGAGGCGCTCGAACCCACGATCAGCGAGCATCGCGAGAGTGACCGCGACGGCAGCGACCGAGGGCCACGTCGGGACGTCGAAGCGGACATTCTGGATCGACTCCGCTAATCGTCAGCGCCCTGAGAGGCGTGTGTGGGCGTCGCGCCGCTGCCACGCAGACGGCGGTTCTCGACGGCAGCGACGATCCAGCCGGCCACGACGACACAGACGTACGCCAGGAGGGTGCCAGCGACGACATCAGTCAGCCAGTGGATCCCGAGGATCATCGTCGAGAGAACGATCGCAACGGAACAGACCGCCGCGATCGCGAACCACCGCGGGTAGCTCCGGCGGGTCCGCCAGGCGAACACGAGGACGACGACAGACAGCGACGTGTGTAGCGACGGGAAGACGTTGGTGTTTGCCGAGACCGCACCGGTCAGGGCATAGACCTGTGGGTACAGATCGTACAGCAACCCGTCGACGTGCCCTGCGATGTGGAGACGCGGTCCGTAGGCGACAAACAGCGTGTACAGAGACATGCCGAGGATGTCGTTGAGCGCGTAGGCGACGAGCAGTTCCTTCAACGATCGCAGTTCGGACACGAGCGTGTAGAGGACGACCGGGACGATCAGGAGATACGAGAACCCGAAGACGTAGAAGGCCGCGAACACCGGGACGAGGAAATCAGGCGTGATGGCCTGTAGCCCCGCGACGAAGAACCCCTCGACCCCGAAGAGGAGTCCAGTAATGTCCCGACCGATCTCGCGGGACAGCGCGACACTCTCGTCGTGAACGAGCCATCGCACCGCAACGACAGCGCCGACGAGGGCGAGATACGGCGCAGCCTCGATCAGAATCCTGTCGAGAGTATCGAACGTCCGCCGGACCGACCGCCGGTCGATACAGAGAGCGACCGTCGCCACGAGACCCACGAAGACGACGGCCCCGACGACGGTGATCACCGACACGAACGACATCGTTCCCCCCCACACGAACTGGCAACACCACGCGTGACAGCACAGGTGGTATCACGGCCATAGAGATACGCCAGACCGGTCATAAGCGAACAAACGGGAGAGAGGGATACAAAACGGGATACACAGTTTCCGTCTCTGAAACAGCCACGGTGAGCGGCGGCAGACGGGGCAGTCACGGGCGGAGTCGACATGCTCGTTTTCAAACTGTGAGCAAGGGTTTATATTAATCTCGATCACACGATACGGGAGACAACTGTCGTCACGACCGAAACCATTCCGGGATGAAGGTACAGAGAATAACCTTCCCAGCACCGGCGATGAATCCCGAGCATGTCATAGGTTTACTGTAGGATTTACCGGTACGACCGCACACGAGGTCAAGCGGTCGATCCGGGACAGACCGACAGTACTCACTATCAGTCCGTGGGACCGTCGGTCGTGGTCACCGAACCGCGGGGTCGATCTGCGGACACACCGCCGAACCAGGAACCGACACACGTCGACAGCGCCAGCGCGGTCGTGTCCGGGGTCGATCGGTCGACAGTCATCCGTTCCCAGTCTTCAAGCACCTGCCGACCGAGCGTCGTCACAGATCGAACAACCGCCTCGTCAGTGTTGCTGGCCCGACGTGTGGCCACGGCGTTGTACACACCCGCCCGCTCGTCTTCCACCTGGTCGACCGCGTCGTCGACCAACCCCACGAACTGGCCCATTCGGCGGCTCCAGTCGACGTGCTCACGATAGCGCTCTCGCTCGACGGTGGGAGCCGCGAGCCAGGCCGGGCGGCCCATGACGACGAACGGAGTGACCGCTGCCACACGGTTGGCCCCGGGTGTCTGGTCGTCCGTCAACGTCCGTCGCTCGGCCGCGTACATCTCTCGAACGTCGGTCTGGAGCGCGTCCACGACATGTGTTCGATCGTCAGCGTGTGGTAACGACCGAAGTGCCGTGAAGTACCACCGAACGAGCCGGGCCATCGCCCGGCAGGATTGTGGGCCGACACGGGTCGCCAGGGTAGCGAGTATCCGCGAGTCGGCCGCTGCCGCACGGAGCCGGCGTGTCGTGAGGATCGTCTCCGGCGCGGTTCCCTCGTCGACGAACTCATCGAAAATCGCCACCAGCAGGTTCGCCGTCGCCCCCAGTTCGAGAACGGTCTCTCGGCGTTTCTCGGGGACGTTCACCGGGGCAACGAGAAACGCCGTCAGTGCCCGACCAAACCCCAGAATCCGCCGCATATCGGCTTTCGGATGGTCGCTCGGAAAGTCAGCAATCATCGTCTCCCAGTCCTCGCCGGCAATCGACGCGATCCGCTCGTACTCGCTCCGTCCGAGATCGGTTATCTTCGGCCTGATCCTGTCGTACGTCTCCGCGGTGGGAACCAGTTCCTCGTCCTGCAGGGCGGTCAGAAGTCGGTCGGCAAACGAGCGAGTCACGGCTCCCTCGTCGACCCCCGGATAGCCGGGCACAGCGCGGAGAGGACTGTGGCTGTGGTGAACGTGCGGTGTTGATCGAAGACAACGCTACCACCACCACGACCATCAATCGTCCAGTCGTCGTACGTCTCCGGATCGACGACATCAGGCGGTGGAATCTGAAGAGATGCGGCTGTGTCCCACGACCCGTCGAACCGCTGGGTTCGATGGAGCCACTCGATGGCGCGGTCGGCTGCCGCCTCGTCCCTCTCAGTCGAGATCCGAACGTCAGCACCGCAGTCGCGTCCCTGCTGGCTGGCAGCCCCTCCATCCGTGATGCCTGCTGGTTGGTGGCGAGATACGCCGCGCAGCCGGAGGGTTCGGAGACAGCACGCCGTGGCGAACGGTGAGCCTGACTGGACAACCGCGGGGACGACACGCCCATCCTCGTCGATCTGGTCTGTCGCCCACTCGACGGCGGCGGCGATCCGTGTTTCGTCGTCACGATCACCGTGTCGTTCGAGCGCGGTGGCCGCGAGCGCCGTCGTGTAGGCCGGGTCCGTCCACCAGTAGCTGGGCCAGCAACCCGCGTCCGCCTGCGTCTCTCGAAGGTACTGTATCGCGGCGTCGCGTTGCGGTTCATCGAGGTAATGAAGCGTCGCTGCCGTGACCGAAGGGTGAGAGTGACACCAGCCATCGAAGGAGACGTCCCGCGAGAGCCCGGTGAACCGCCGGATCGGCCTGCTGAGTCGATACGTCGCGATCCCCCCGTCGTCGCGCTGGTGCTTGCGGAGGTATCGACTGGCCCGCCACCGTGAGAGCCGCGCCGCTGGTTCGACACGGTCAGCGAGCCGCAACGCCCATGCGGTGCTATCGGCGTCGCACGGAACGCCTCGGGTGTAGCCCCAGCCAGCGCGCCAGAACCTGTGCCGGACCAGCCGCCGCCAGGCCGCTCGCGACGCGTCCGTAGCCGCAGGGTCATCCACGCTCGCGAGCGACGCGGCGACGTACGCGGTCACCCACTCGTCGCTCTCACCTGCGAGCGTGTCGAAGTCGGCCCACAGACTGTCCGGACCCTGCTGGTCCAGCAGATACGAGACAGCGTCCTCGACGACTGTCGCTACCATCCGCCGCCGCCACCGCCGCCGCCGCCACCGCCGCCACCGCTGAAGCTCTTTTGCCACTGGGAGCTTTGAAAGCACCTGGTCCCCTTCGAACCGCCGTCGTTGCCCCAGACCTCGCCGGTGTTGTTGTTCCAGATGGCATAATTCCCCTCGTTGTCGCGGAACTTGTCGAAGTCGCCACTTGTCGGTGCAGTCGCGCCGGACCCATTGAAACACTTCCACTCGGCGGCCTCGGCGTCCAGTTCGGTCCCGCCAACAGCGTGAACGAGTTCGTGAAGCACCAGCGGTTCGAGGCGGTTCGATGATTTCGAACAGCCGCCGCTGATGTTGGAACAACAGAGGGTCAGCTTGCTCCCGTCCCACTGGCCATTCAAGCTGGAGTCGTCACAGGCGTCGGGATCGCAGTCGATCTCGACCGACTCCCACGTCTCCTTCAGATCACTCTTGAGTCCCGGAAAGCAGTTCAGGCAGGGGTCGTTGATGAACGAGTTGTACGCGTCGCGGATCGCCGCCTGCTCGGAGCTACTGCAGTTCGGGACTTCCGTCCCGCCACCTTTCCAGCTCCCGCCTTCGGTGTGAGTCGTCCACGTGGGCATTACTCCTCACCCCCGACCCGGACACGCTCGAAGCGCCAGGCGATCCACGGTCCACCACCGAAGTTCTGCTCGGGGACCGAGTCCATCCGTCCCACGAGCGCCTGCCTGGCGTAGGGTAGTGCCGACTCGATGGTCGCCGTGGTCTCGATCGGCTCCCGATCCGGGCCGAGACCGGGGAGCTCAAGCTGGACGTGATCCTTTTCGACATGACCACGGAGCTCACCCTCGTAGTGCGCCGTCTCGTGTTCGTCGGGGACAGCTAACTCGTAGGCCCCCCGGACGGTGTCTCCATCCGTCTCGATTTTTAGTTGCAGTTCGCCCCGGTAGCCGCGAACGTCGATGTACTCGCCTTCCCACTCGCCTGATTCGAGGTTCATTCTTTCAGACACCTAGTAGCGATCACCACACCGAAGATAATTCAACTTTATTATAAGTTTAAATTATTCTACAAACAATTCAACCAGTTTGTGTGTTTAGGATCGTCGAGTGGCTTTCGAAGTCGTTCCTGTCTCAGTCTCGTTCTCGAACACGCGTCCCGCCACAGAATGGTGGTTCCTGAGTGGGGTACCGCTCACGATGGCGACCGCCGAAGGACGGCAAACCGTTATACCGTCAGCGGGTGCATACCCGAGCATGTCCCAGAAGTCGACCTGGATTCGACTGCCGCGGAACGTCCTCGTCGGCCACGGTATGCTCGCGAAGACTGTCGAGGCCGTCGAGGAACTCCATCTGGCCGGGCGGCCACTCGTGGTGACCAGCCCCACACCACAGGAGGTCGCCGGGGAGCGAGTGGCCGAACTGTTCGCCGCGGCCGGCCGCGATCCGGCGAGCGTCGTCGTTCAGGAAGCCAGTTTCAACGAGGTCGAACGGGTCATCGAAGCCGCCGCCGATGCCGAGGTGGGCTTTCTGGTCGGCGTCGGCGGTGGCAAAGCTATCGACATCGCGAAGATGGCCGCCGACCACCGCGACCAGGGCTTCGTCTCCGTTCCGACCGCAGCGAGCCACGACGGCATCGTCTCCGGACGCGGATCTGTCCCCGAGAAAGACACCCGCCACAGCGTCGCCGCCGAACCGCCGCTGGCCGTCGTCGCCGACACCGAGATTCTCGCGGACGCCCCCTGGCGACTCACGACGGCCGGGTGTGCGGACATCATCTCGAACTACACTGCGGTCCGGGACTGGGATCTCGCCCGGCGACTCCAGAACGTCGAGTATTCGGAATACTCCGCGGCACTGGCGCGGATGACCGCCGAGATGCTCGTCGACAACGCCGACTCGATCAAACCCGGCCTGGAAGAGTCCTCGTGGGTCGTCGTCAAAGCCCTCGTCTCCTCGGGCGTCGCGATGTCGATTGCCGGCTCCTCCCGACCCGCGTCGGGCGCAGAACACCTTTTCAGCCACCAGCTCGATCGCATGGTTCCGGACGCCGCACTGCACGGCCACCAGGTCGGCGTCGGCTCGATCATCGCGGCCTATCTGCAGGAGGGCGAGAAAGGGATGTGGCGGGACATCCGTGACGCGCTCGATCAGATCGGCGCGCCCACGACCGCCGAAGGGCTGGGCATCGACGGGGAGACTGTGATCGAGGCCCTCACGAGCGCCCACGAGATCCGTGATCGGTATACGATCCTCGGCGACGGCATGAGCGAGGACGCCGCGCGGGAGGCCGCGCGTGTGACTGGCGTGGTCTAGGTCGGGCCGGCTTTATCCCGGATCCAGATCAGGCCAGCTAGCCCAGATCCGCCCGGGAGAACCGCCAGTATCCGAACGCCAGCGGGGTGAACATCCAGACGGCGAGGATGACGAATCCGAACCAGTCCTGGAGGAAGAACGGATCGCCCGAGACGGCAGCCTCGCTCGTCGGGCCGCTGAACAGCGGCAGAATTTCGACATCCATCACCGTCCGTGCGGCCGACTCGTAGGCGGCCATGGGACTGAGTGAGACGAGGAACTCGTACCAGGTCGGTTCGCCGGCGTTCGATCCCTCGACCACGTACAGCAGCAATGCGGTCAACAGATTCCAGAACGCGTTGAAGATGATGAACATGCCGACGACGATCGCCATCGCCGTTCCGCGCGAACTCGTCGCGGCCGAGACGCCGACTGCGAAGCCGACGAACACCAGCGCCAGGTACAGCGTCACTCCCAGCAAGGCTGCGAAGTCACGCGCCGGGAACGACCCGTAGAGCACCGCACCGAGCAGGACGGCGACAGTGAAGCCGACTACGATCCCGAGGCCGACGACGGCCGTCCGGCCGATGAGTTTGCCGGCGACGATGTCACGGCGGCTGTGCGGAAAGCCCAGCAGCATCTTGATACTCCCGGACTGACGCTCACCGACGATAGCCATGTAGCCGACGATGAGCGAGACGATCGGCACCAGCGTCTCCGCGGGAATGACCGTCAGCGAGAGCGCTTCGGCAGTCGAGACGTCGGTCGTCGAATCGCCGAACAGCTCCGGCGCAGCGACCAGCAACGAGGCGAACAGCACAAAGATACTGACGATCGCCAGGATCATCCGCGATCGTCGCGCGTCGTCGAAGTCCTTGCGGGCGATGATCTTGGTACTCATGCGAGCACCTCCTGTGGCTCGGAAGTCTCGGTGGGAACGCTCTCGCCGGACGTATATGCCCGGAACAGGTCTTCCAGCGAGGTCTCCTCGACGCCGATATCGAGGACCGTCGCCCCGGCAGCCTCGACGTGGTTGATCGCCTTTGCCTTGGCCTCACCGGCCGAACAGGAGACGTGAATCGTCGAGTCATCGATCTCGACACCGCTGATGCCGTCGATCAGCCCCAGATCGAGATCGGGCACGGTATCGAGTTCGAGAGTCAGGCGAGCACTGGATCCCCGCGAATCGCGCAGTCCCTCGATGGTGTCGACGGCCTGCAACTGGCCGCGGGCGAGGATTCCCACACGGTCACAGACGGCCTCGACCTGTTCGAGGATGTGCGAGGAGAAGAAGACGGTCGTTCCCGACGCCGACTCCTCGCGGATGATGTCGCGCATCTCGCGGATCCCGTTGGGGTCGAGCCCGGACGTGGGTTCGTCGAGGATCAGCAGTTCGGGATCGCCCGAAAGCGCCATCCCCAGGGAGAGTCGTTGCTCCATACCGGTCGAGTAGTCTCCGGCGGGACGCTGCGCGTCACTGGCCGATAGTCCCACGCGGTCGAGGAGGTGTGAAATTCGCTCGTCGATGGGCTCGACACCGTTGGATTCGAGCGCGAATGTGAGGTGGCGACGACCCGAGAGCCGGTCGTACAGCGAGCGATTCTCCGGGAGGACGCCCACGCGTTCGCGGACGGTCATCGTGTCTTTCTGTGCGTCGAGTCCGAGGACCTCGGCATTCCCGCTGGAGGGGCGGGTGTAGTCCAGCAGAATGTCGATCGTCGTCGACTTCCCGGCACCGTTCGGGCCGAGGAATCCGAATACCTCTCCCTCCTCGACTGTGAGGTCGAGGCTATCGATGGCGACGACGTCGCCGAAGGTCTTGGTCAGGGCGGTCGTTTGGATCGCAGCCATTGCACTCACGACTACGAAACCATATATAAAGTAACCGGGGATACGGTTTCAGCGCCAGAACCTCTCACCGAACGTCGACCACTTCGATCTCGAAGGTGAGCGTCTTGCCCGCGAGTTCGTGGTTGAAGTCGACTTCTACGGCATCGTCACGGACGGCGACCACGTCGCCGTGAAGCCCGTTCTGAGCGTGGACGTGCAACCCAACTGCTGGCTCCTGACCGACCATACCTTCGAAGGTATCAGTGTCGTACTCACGGACACGCTCCGGGTCGTGCTCTCCGTAGGCCTTCTCGGGCGGGACCTCGACAGTTGCTTCCGCCTCTTCTTTCATTCCCACAAGGGCATCGTCAAGACCCTCGATGATGTCGCCGGCCCCGACTGTGAACGATAGCGCGGCGTAGTCACTGGGGGTTGCGTCCTGCGCTTCGTCCAGGCCTTCCTCGACCGCGATCTCGTAGCGGGAGGTGTCGAAGATCGTCCCGTCCCCGAAGCGGCCGACGTACTCGATGGTGACGGTGTCACCGGGTTCGATCGCCATGCTACGTCTCCGTCGAGTATACCCAAAAACGTCCCGCTCGTTCCCGGAATCGTGGATCACGCCTCGCTGTCGAAGACGAGACAGTAGGAGTGGTCGTAGCCGTACCCGTACGACCCAGGAGTGTCTTCCGGGCCGTCGCCCACCCAGGAGACTACTATTTCGCCCTCAAAGGAAATAACGTTCGAAATTTGGTCGGCGAGGTCCCAGGCCAGTGGCGTGACACGCCCCTCGTGTTTCAGGTTCACGACGTCGACGACGAGTCGTCCGCCAGGTTCGAGGACATCGGCGACCAGCTCGAAGGCTCGTTCGGCGTCGTCGAGGTAGGCGTCGTAGCTGCTCTGGCCTTCGTAGTTCTCGAACGGATTGGTCTCCATGTCCTGTGTCATGAACGGCGGCGAGGTGAACGCGAACTCACAGGATGGGAACGACTCGGGATCGAAATCGAGCACGTCACCCTGCCTGACGTGTTCGGGATTTTCGAGGCGGTCGCGGATCAACTCGACGCGTTCTGGTTCGTACTCCAGGCCGCAGGCGACTCGGTCGAGGTCCTCGGCGACGGCCAGGGTCGTCCCGTAGCCGCCGAAGGGGTCGAAGACGCGATCCCCAGTGTCAGTGTACTCGGCAAGGAATCGCTCGATTAGCACAGGCGGCGTCCGAATCTCGTCGATGTGACCCTCGGGGAGGTCGGTGTCGTGGCCGTACGGGAGCGAAAGGTGCGTCTGCATACAGTGGCCCCGGTGGGCGAGGTGCAAGTGCTTTCGGACCCAGTATCACGCCAACACGTGCCAAATTATGATGAGAGTGCCGCTCCTACACGACGTATGGACGACGCCTACATCGTCGACGCGGTCCGGACGCCCTTCGGCAAGCGCGGGGGATCGCTCCGGGACACACATCCACAGGATCTCGCGGCCGAACCCCTCGGAGCACTCGAACGTCGCAACGGCTTCGATGGCTCGCGGGATGTCGAGGACGTCATCCTCGGCTGTGTCACGCCGATCGACGAACAGGGCTCGAACGTCGGCCGAATCGCGCCGCTGGTCGCGGGGTGGGGCGAGACAGTGCCGGGCGTTCAGCTCAACCGGATGTGTGGCTCCGGCCAGCAAGCCGTCAACTTCGCCGCGGGGCAGATCCGGGGCGGCATGGCCGACGTGCTCGTCGCGGGCGGCGTCGAGCACATGACGCGGGTCCCGATGGGCAGTGACGCGCCCGGAGGCAGTTACGGCGAGGAGTCCGTCGTCACGGACACCTACTTCGAGCACATCGAGGAGCTGACGACCCAGGGCGAAGGGGCAGAGCGAATCGCCGAGCAGTGGAATCTCTCCCGGCGCGAACTGGACGAACTCTCCGTCGACTCTCAGCAGCGGTGGGGAGCAGCAGCCGAGGCAGGTGACTACGACGACCAGGTCGTCCCGGTCGAGACGACGCTTGACGGCGAGGAAGTCGTCGTCGAAGAAGACGAACATCCGCGGCCGGAGACGACCGTCGACGGGCTCGCTGACTTACCGCTTGCGTTCCGCGACCCGGGTTCGGGCGTCCATCACGCCGGCAATGCATCGGGAATCGTCGACGGCGCGGCCGCGACGCTAGTTGCCTCCGGGTCGGCCTGTGAGGAACACGGCTGGGAACCGCTCGCGCGAATCGTCGACAGCCACGTCGTCGGCGTCGATCCGATGACGATGTTGACGGGGCCGATTCCAGCAACACAGGAGGTACTCGACGCGAACGATCTCACCGTCGCGGACATCGACCGCTTTGAGGTCAACGAGGCGTTCGCGTCGGTCGTGGCGGCGTGGCTCGAAGAGACCGGGGCCGACTGGGACCGGACGAACGTCTGGGGTGGGGCGATCGCCCACGGCCATCCGCTCGGCGCGACCGGCGCGGCGCTCCTCGGAAAGCTGCCGTACCAGTTGGAGAGCTGTGGTGGTCGCTACGGTATCTCGACGATGTGTATCGGCTTCGGACAGGGGATCGCGACGCTGATCGAGCGGATCTGAGCAGCAGCGAGTGAGGCGGCCAGATCAGGATGTCTCGACGACGACCGCGTCACCATCGGTTCGAAGCGCCACCGAAGACTGGAGATCCATTGAGCCGATCACGAACGCCGTCGTCCGCTCGTCCAGGCGTTCGAAACTGGCCGGGACGCCGTGGAGGGTCGCCGTTCCGTTCTCGACAGTGCTAGCGAGATACGCCCGGGCAGCGTCGGCGAACTCGCTGGCGTTGTCGGCGTCGTCCCAGCGGTGAATCCAGACGTAGCTGGTGTTGCCGTCGCCGTCGACAGGCCGGATCGTGACGACGGTGTCGTTGCCCCAGCCGGCGGCGGCCGCCGCTGCTCGGTCGGCCGAGACGCCGTTTTCGAGGACGTACCGCAGATAGGCTTCGCCCTTGCGATCGCTGCCGGCCCCAACGTACTCGCTGCCAGTCTCGACCTGAACTGTCAGCGGGGACGGTGGCTCCGTCCCGGGTGCGAGGCGGTGGAGGACCTGTTCGCTCGTCGTCGGCGGATTCCGATAGACCGACTCGATCGCGGCTGGGTCGTCGATCCGACTCTCGACGTAGCGCTGGCCGGAGACGTACTGGCTGTTGCCGTAGGCGGTCACGCTCCCGTTCGGGGCAGCGGAAGCGATTCCGGTATAGAGGTCGACGTTACGCGGCCCGTCGGGGGCGTCGCGTTCGAGCAGCGCGTCGGTCGTGAAGACGGCCGCGCCTTCGGTCGTCGCTCGTGCGGCGTACGCGCCGTCGGTCGTCGCGTCGGTCGCGCCGTTGACGCTCCGGAAACGGCCGTTCTGCAACTGGACGTAGTGGACGAACTCGTGGGCAGTCAGCAGTCGCGAGACGCCGGGCCCCATCCCGGACGCGCGATGGAGATAGACGTTTCCGACGCCGTCGACGCGACCCTCCGCGAGCCAGGACAGCGGCACCGACTGCTCGCCGAGCGTGACATTCGTCCCGGAGAGCGACGCTGATTCGAGACCGAGCGTCTCAGCCAGCGTCCTGCGTTCCGAGCCGCCATCACGCGTCAGGTTCGCGGGGCCCTGAACGACGACGGCTGCCGGATCTGTGACGTTCGTCTCCAGCACTGTCTCGACGCGGTCGAACGTCCGATCCGGGTCGACCGCCAGACTCCCGTCGCGGACCTCGATCCCGGCGTCTGCCGTCGAATCGTCGGGAGAGGTATCACCAGAGCTGTCGGCCCCGTCACCGGAGTCGTCAGTTCCGCCACTGGAGTCGCCGCCGTCATCGGAACTGTCGTCTTCAGTTCCCGAATCATCGCTGGCGGTGACGTTGACGGCACTCTGGGCCTCCTCGGGGAGGTCGATAGAGGCCGCACCGTACTGGAAGTCAATCGCCGAGACGATCGTCCGGTTGGTCGTCGTCCGTGATGTCTCGGTCGTCTGGTCGAACGTCGCGTTCAACCGGTGGATCGTGCCCTGGTGGTCGATCCAGTAGGTCACGGTCGCGTCGGTGAACGTCGTCCGGTTGCCGGTCTGGAACGTGGTGTCGAGCGACGTCTCGTTCAGGTCGGCCTGCAGACGGCGGAGCGTCGCGTCACCGCTCGTGGTCGCGCCGTCGACGGTGACGGTGGCGTTGGCGAGGGCGTTGCGATACTGGGCGAGAATATCGTACTGGTCGAACAGTTGCGTTGCGTTCCCGGAGACGTCGGCCTCGATCCACTCCGAGCCATACTGCTGGGTGTATCGAGGGCTCCGGCCGTAGTTCGTCTCGTCGACGAGGTACCCGTCGACAGTTATCGTCCGGCCGCGAGCGGTCTGTTCAAGCGAACGATGGTACTCGATGGCCGCGCGGTCGACAGCCAGTTCGTTCCGGAGGTCGATCGTCTGTTCGACGTTGTTCGCGCTGACGGCGATCGTCCCATTGATCGTCACCTCGTATTTCGAGACATTCCGTGCCGCAGCGAGCGCTGACGACTTGATCTCGCTGGCCGAGTCCTCGACGGTCGGCGTAGTCGTCCCGTCGGGTGTCGACGTAGTTTCGGGTGCGGTGGTCGTTCCGCCGCCGGTACAGCCCGCGAGCACGACCATCGCGACGGTGGCGACGACAGAGAGGGCTCGACGGTAGTTCATCCGGGGACCACCCCCGCTGTGTCGTCGGCAGTAGTTGACTGGCGATTCACTTCGAGGGACGGCACGTTCGGCGCGAACGCGCCACCCTGCGCGTTCAGGACGGCAGTGCTCAGACGCATCGCACTCGACGCTACGGAGTCGTGTATAAAAGGCGTCCAGCCAGAGTTTCAGAGGAGGAAACCGTGCGCCGCCGCCGAGCGATGACGGATCCGGCGAAAGGGGATGGCGTGGTGATATTTTAAATGAAATGAATACGAAAAAGGAGTATGGGGTTTCTCAATCGAATCGGCATCGGTTCGGCCGAGGTCGACACGATACTCGAGACACAGACAGTACAGCCCGGTGACAGCGTCCCTGCCCACATCGAAATCGAGGGCGGTTCTGACGACCAGGAAGTCGACGACATAGAGCTCGCGGTGATGACGCGCTACGAGGTCGAGACCGACGAGGGGACGAGCTACAAGAACGTCTCGATCACCGAAACGGAGCTGACAAACGGATTTACCGTCGAAGCAGGCGAAGAACGGACGATCGACGCCGGTGAGATTCAGATCCCACCGCAGACGCCGCCGACCATCGGAAAGACGAAAGTGTGGGTCCAGACGGGCCTGGACATCGACTGGTCAGTCGACCCGACCGACGAGGACGTGCTCACGGTCGAGCCGGGGCCGTACCTGTCGGCCCTGCTGGAAGCTGTCGAACAGCTCGGGTTCAGCCTCTCGGAGGCCGAGAACGTCAGCGCTTCCGGGTTCGGATCGAGCGGGTTCGCCCAGGAGTTCGAATACATCCCGAACGCCAGGAGTCGCTACGCCGGCGACCTCGACGAGATTGAACTGTTCCCCGTCCGCAAGGGCGACGCCCTCGAAGTAACGGTCGAGGTCGACAAGAGCGGTGTCTCACTGCTCGGCAGCGACGAGAGCCACCACAAGATTACGATCACGACGACCGACCCGACACAGATCAGCCAGCAGATTAGCAGCCTCATCGACGCACAGCTATAGGTCGCCGAGGACGGCGACAGGCTGTTAGATGTGTTCGCCGAGAAGGGCGACGCCGAGTATAGTGATTACTGTAGCGATTTACCGCTACGACTGCACGATTGCGTGCGGTCGATGTGGAACAGACCTACAGTAACCATATCAGACGTGTTCGTCGAGGAAGTCGACGACATCGGTGTAGGCGTCGATCCGATTTTCGCGCTTGCTCAGGCCGTGACCCTCGTCGTCGTAGATCCGGAGTTCGACCGGGGCGTCGTTTGCACGGGCCGCACTGGCGATCTGTTCGGCCTCCCCCACGGGAACGCGAGGGTCGTTCGCGCCGTGGATGATGAACAGCGGGGCCTCGATTCGGTCGGCGCGGTTCACAGGACTAATCGATTCGAGAAATTCACGATCTTCGTCCAGCGAGCCGTACTCGGCCTCGCGGAGTTCGCGTCGCCACGAGCCCGTGTTTTCCAGGAACGTGACGAAGTTCGCGATCCCGACAGTGTCGACGCCGGCCGCCCACAGGTCGGGGTACTCGGTGAGTGCAGCGAGGACCATGAACCCGCCGTAGGAGCCACCCTTGACGACGATCCGGTCGGGATCCACGAGATCGTGGTCGGCGAGCCAGTCCGCGCCAGCTTTGAGGTCTTTCACCGAGTCCATTCGCTTTCGGACATCGTCGAGGTGGGTGTACTCTTTTCCGTAGCCCGTCGACCCGCGGACGTTGGGCTCGAAGACCGCGTAGCCACGCGAGAGGAAGTACTGGGTGAGCCCCGAAAAGGAGGGACGACGCTGGCTCTCGGGCCCACCGTGGACGTCGACGATCACCGGTGTTTCGCCGGGTTCGGGATCGGCCGGGAGCGAGAAGTAGGCCGGAATCGATCGCTGATCGAACGTCTCGTAGTGGACGAGTTCGGGTTCGATGAAGGAGTCACGCGGGATTCCCGCAGTCGAGGCGCGAGTCCAGCGTTCGCTGCTCGCGGGTCGTTCCTCCCCGCTCGCTTTCGAGGACTCACTTCGTTCGTCCTCGCCGACGACGTAGACGTTCGTGTTCTCGGCCCGGCCTGTCACTGTGACGGCGAAGCGATCGGCGTCGTCGCTCCAGGAAACCCCGCCCGACAGCCCCCCGGGAAGATTCGGTGTCGGGAACCGTTCGACGTCGGTCGGGCCGTCGAGTTCTCCAACTGTGAGTTCGGTGTAGCCCTCGACGTTCCGGGAGTAGGCCAGTCTTCCCGACTCCTCGTCCAGCGAGACGCCGTCGACGTTCCACTCGTCGCCCTCGACCACGATCTCCAGCTCCTGGGTTTCGACATCGAGCCGGGCCAGATAGAGCGTGTCGGCGTCCAGATCGGTGACGAGATAGAGCGCCTCGCCGTCGGGCCCCCAGTTGGCGCTGTGATAGCGAACCTCGCCCTCGTGAGGGGTGAGATGGGTCAATTCCCCGGAATCCAGATCCAGCGAGTAGAGGTCCTGATCGAAGCTCGTGTGTGATTCGACGACGAGCAGTCGGCCGTCGTCGGGACTCCAGCCACCGAGCGAGAGCCAGCCCTCACCCTCGTAGATCAGGTCGGCGTCCTCGCCGGATTCCTCGCGGCCCTGAACGTAGACATCAAAGACGCTCTCGTCGCGGCGGTTCGAGGTGAACGCGATCCGGTCGCCGTCGTGACTCCAGCCGCCCCAGCGGTGTTTCGCCTCGGGAGTGGCTGTAAGTGGATAGATCTCACCCGTGTCGGCGTCGAGTCGGAACAGTTGGGCGCGTTCGTTGCCACCCTCGTCCATGCTGAAGACCAGTTCGGAGCGTTCGGGCGACCACGAGGCGAAGCCGACCGACTCCTCGAAGAAGGTGCGCTGGGTCGGCCAGGTCTGGGGTTCGTCCATCGTCCAGACCTGCGCGGTTCCGGTGGTGTCCATCAGGAATGCGAGCGTGCCGTCGGGGCCGAGCGAAGCGCCGTAGGCGCTCCGGACATTGAGATAGCGTTCGAGGTCGAAGGGCATGCTCCGGACCGAAGGGCGAGAGCGTGATAGGTGTTGTGCGCGGGCGGGAGACTCTTTTATAGTCCTGGGTCGCTAATCGGGCATCGTGGCAGTCTCGTTGCCCGCAACAGTGTCGCCGTTGTTCGTCGGATACGTCGCAGTCTTCGTGCTCGCAGCCGTCGCCTGTTTCGTCAGTTTGCGCTCCGTCGACCGGATCGAAGACCCCGACACGCGACGCGGGCTGTTCGCGCTGTTGCTGTTGACTGGTGGGTGGGCGAGCGCACACGTCGGCTTCCTGCTCGCGCCGACAGTCGAACTCGCGGTCGGGTTCTACACGGTCGGACTGATCGTCGGCATCGCGGCCGTCGGCCCGTGGCTGTACTTCTGTTCAGCCTACACCGGCCGGACACTGCATCGCGACCGGACCTACCGACAGGTCCTGCTCGGGGTCTTCCTGTTGATCGTCGCGGTGAAGCTCACGAATCCGATTCACGGCCTCTACTACGAGGCGAACAACGCGACGGTGCCATTCGCACATCTGGCAATCAGCCACCAGTTGCTCCACTGGCTGGTGATGGGGCTGGCCTACAGCCTCTCGATGATCGGGTACTTCATGCTGCTGGAGCGGTTTCGACAGGTCAGCTACGACACGCGGCCACTGCTGGCGCTTCTCGGCGTGACCGCGCTTCCCATCGTCCTCGACATCGTCGGCTTTGCGACGCCCTATCTCATCGACATCACCTACGAACCGCTCGGCGTCGCCGTCTTCGCCGTCGGCGTCCTCTCAGTCTACGTCTACCAGTTCCAGGCGATCCAGGTGACCGGCGGCAACGACGATCCGACGATTCTCGTCGATGACGACGACCGGATCCGCGAGTACAACGATAGCGCAACTGAACTGTTCGCACAGCTTCGGGAGGGAGGCGGTATCGGCGAGCCCCTCTGGTCGGCACTGCCGGACGTGGCAACGGCCACCGGCAGCGACGGGCCGGTGTTCGCTATCGAGCGCGGCGAGGGCACCCGCTACTACCGCGTCTCGGAGACCCCCTTCGCAGCCGACCAGCCACAGCTTGGGCGACTGGTCGTCCTGAACGACGTGACCGAGCGCGAACAGTATCGCCGGGAACTCGAACGCCAGAACGAGCGCCTGGAGTCGTTTGCCAGCATGGTGAGTCACGACCTTCGAAACCCGCTCAACGTCGCGATGGCCCGCCTCGAACTCACCCGCTCGGAGTACGACGACGAGAATCTCGAAACGGTCGCCGACGCCCTCCGCCGGATGGAGACGCTCGTCGACGACGTCCTCGCGCTCGCTCGACAGGGCCAGCCGATCGACGAGCCGACGACGGTGAGCCTGTCAGCACTGGCCGAGTCCGCATGGGAGATGGTCGACGCCGCCGATGGGCGGCTCGATATCGACGGTGAGATCACGTTCGCTGCCGATTCCGATCGCCTCCAGCAGTTGCTCGAAAACCTCTACCGGAACGCACTGGAGCACGGCCGCTCGGAGGGCGAGCCCCTGCGGATTCGGGTGGGACCGCTCGACGACGAGGGCTTCTACGTCGAAGACGACGGCGTCGGGATCCCGGAGGCCGATCACGAGGAGGTCTTCGAGAGCGGGTACACTACGACCACTCATGGGACCGGGTTCGGGCTGGCGATCGTCTCCGAGATCGTCTCGGCCCACGGCTGGACGATTAGCGTCACCGAGGGCCGCGACGGCGGGGCACGCTTCGAGATTCGAGGCGTCGAACCGCGGTGAGCGGTCGGTCGTTGCGGTGTGGAACCGCGCTGACCCCCCTCGTTTCAGGTCGATGGCGGGCAGAAATCGCCCGCCTTTTTGTCGGCCGCCACCCTGCAGACAAGCATGCGGGTCGCGTTCGTCTCGATGGAGACGACCCACCACGACGACAGGGAGGGGATCCAGCGGATCGAGCGGATCGCTCGCCTGCTGGCCGAACGTGGCCACGACGTCACGATCTTCTGTGCCCAGTCCTGGGAACACGGCCGCGAGACGGTGACCGACACGGATCTGATCTATCACGGCGTCACCGGTGCTCCCAACGGGTCGTCGTTCGCGCTGCGACTCCCGTGGGCACTCTGGCGGTTCGACCCCGATATCGTCCACGCCGCGCCGACCCCCGCCTCGCAGGTGGCCGCGGCCAGCGTCGGCGGGTCGCTCGCTCGCGCGCCACTCGTCCTCGAATACTTCGGCGACGCTACCCCCAGCGGGCGCTGGGCCGGTCGCGCGCTCGCCAAGCCCTCCCGGATCGTCGCACCCTCGGAGATGGTCCGAACCGACCTCCGCGAGCGCGGCGTGCCGGCCGAGCGCCTCCAGCTCGTCCCCGAGAGTATCGGCGTAGATCTCGTCCGCGAGGTCGAGGCCGCTGACAACGTCGACGTCGCCTTCGCCCACCCGCTGGACGAGACGGCCAACCTCAAGAGTTTCCTGCTCGGACTCGCCGAGTTGCGGGATCGGGACTGGTCAGCCCGGATCATCGGCGACGGTCCCGCCCGCGAAGAGTACGAGAACGAGGTCGAAGAATTGCGGATCGACGACCGCGTCGAGTTCGTCGGGGAGTGTTCGCGCCGAGAGCGGCTGTCGATCTACAAGGGTGCTCACGCGTTCGTCCAGACTGCCTATCAGGAATACTTCGCGAGCGAGCTCCTGTGGGCGCTGGCCTGTGGCTGTGTCGGGATCGTCGAGTATCAGGCCGAGTCAAGCGCGCACGAGCTCATCGAGAACTACGACCGCAGTTTCCGGGTGACCACGCCCCAGCAGATCGCCGACGCTATCGTCGACGCAGGCGAGTTCGAGCACCTGACCGTCGACGAGGAATGGAGCGACTTCGATCACCGGCCCGTCCTGGAGCAGTACCTGCAGCTCTACCGGGACCTGCAAGACGCATACGGATTGTTTTGATCTGGTGTATCGATTGCCGGAGCCCTGCCTGATTCCGGGGGCTATAGAATAGATTCTGGCGCGCGCTGGCGAGCGTCTCGTAGCGAGCAAGGAGCGCGCGAGGGATGAGTGAAGGAGTGGAACGACTGAGCGAATCGGCCGGGGAGGGCGTGGATGAATTTGGGTGGGAATGAAAGGGGCGACAGGCCTGGAGAGCGAAGTGACGTAAGCAGAGAGGGACCGAAGGTCCCTCTGGTCCCGCCCTGCTTACCTCCTCGGGGTTCGCCGAGAGAACGGCCCCTTTCAGTCCCACCCCGCACCGCACAGCAACAGCGCCACATCCTCCCCAACCGACTCACTCACCTTCGGTTCGTTCGTCCCTCGCACAGTATCGGCTCGCGACGAGACGCTCGCCAGCGCGCGCCAACCCATAATGTCAAAATATCTCCAAGAATCGGGAAATTCCTAGCAGAAACTCAGAAGTCCGAATCAGCGAGCGCGTTTTCGAGGAGGAAGTTCGTGACGGCGATCGAGTCACCGAGTCCAACCGTACTCACGGGGTCTTCGACGACGCGGTTGGCGTGGGCGGCGACCGAGACGCCATCGTGGGTTGCCACGAGGTCAGCGCCGGAGTCCTCGACACCCAAGTACGAGCCCAGTTGTGAGAGCGACGCGACACCAGGAGTCGAGAAGTCGACAGCAAGGCCGGATTCCAGATCGCTGGGTTCGTCGATGATCCCCTCGGTGGCCTTGCTCGCGGCGACGACAGCGGCCATGTCCCAGCCATCGGCGACGTACTCGGGATCGAGATACGCGTCGTCGTCCATGACTGCCAGGAAGTAGTTAGTGGTGTGAACCTTGATACAGTCCAGCCCCAGCCGGGGCAACAGATCCCGAAGGGTCCGATACTGGGAGACGATTTCCGGCCCGGGCCCGCCACCCGCGTACTGGAGGTCCTCACAGAGCAGGTCGAGTTCCCGCGAGTCCATCCCGACGGCGTGAACCTCAGGCAGGACGTGCTCGATCAGCGCCCGCCGGAGGTCGTCTTTGTGCGTGACCCCATACTCCAGTTGGATCGTCACGCCCTCGGCCGCGAGATTGCGCAGGAATTCAGCCCCGTGCTCGACGTGCTCATCGAAAGTCGAGCCGTCGTCGTAGACACGCTTGAGACTCTGGTAGCCCGAGACCAGCGCACATTCGACGTTCGCGCCCAGTTGCTCGACGACGGGTTCGAGGTCGGTTTCGAGATTGAACCGATCCGGTCGCGTGGCCGCAATAAATCGGGTGTCGGCAGTCGCGGTCGTCTCGAACAGGTGATCCCCCTCCGAAAACTCGAAGATCCAGTTCCGTTTGGTCTGGTCGGTCATCGGAGCCTCGGTCAGCGGGACGAACTCCAGGGAGTCACCGTCGACGACGGGGAACTGGATCGCCTCGGGAGAAGTGAACTGCGCGCGCTGGGTCTCCGAGAGGAGATAGGTCCAGAGAATTGGGTCGCCGTCGAGCAGCGAGACCAGGTCGGCCATGATCGCGGCCTGTCCGCCCAGGCGCTGCTCGTCCGGGTCAAGTCGCTCAGCCAGCCAGGTGTCGAACTCGGCGGTCGTCGCGAGCAGGTCGCCGTCGCCACGGGCCATCGTCTGGGTGAGAGCCGTCGACAGGGCTTGCGCCGAGTCGACGCGCTCCGGCCAGTCGTCTCCAGGTGGTTCGAGGACCGATTCGACTGCCTCGTCGACGTGACAGAGCGCGTCGACGTTGGCGTTGTGTGCGAGAAAGATCGGGTACTCCGCGATGGCATCGAGCACATCCGGCAGCTCGGTAGCGATGTGTGTCACTGCCGGGAGGTGACAGGCTAACTGTATAATCGTTCCCCTGATCCGGCAGAAATTGAATCAGGTTGATACGATAAACAGATTTTTATCCACAGACGCCCACGTGTGGTGTCTATGGACGAGAAGACCGAGGAACTCCGGGACATCTTCATGGACGTGGCTGGAGAGGAGACGGTCACCGAGCGCCAGCAGGAGGGACACGGCTCGCTAGGCGACATCGACGAGGCCGAAATCGCCGAGCGGCTACAGGAGGTCGTCGCGGACATGCGCGAGCGCTATGACTTCGAAACGGACCTTGACGACGAAACGCTGGCCACGATCGTCCGCGGGTTCTACGAGGGCGAGGACGACAAGACACTCGCGAGCGATCTCGAACTTGACCCAGAGGAAGTCTTTACCGCGCGGATGGATCTGCACCTGATCAGCGAGGACGACCGAAGGGAGTTCTCGAAGGAGGAACGACCCGCGAGCAATAGCGAGGCCGACACCGACGCCCCGCTGTCGATGTCGACACTGCGGGATCTGCTCGCCGAAGACGCCGACGAGAATACCATCGCGGCCGAACTCGACGCCGACGCCGAGACGATCACACACTACCGCCGCGTCGCCGCCGCCCAGAATCGCGCCCGACGGGCGAGCCATCGCTTCCAGACGGCCTTCGAGGATGTCCTGACCGACGCCGACCTCTCGATCCGCCTGACTGGGAGCGTCCAGGAAGACGGTCTGGAGGACGCGACCGAGGACATGGAGACCAACGTCTCCTTCTGAACTGAGGTTTATACGCGATTCCGCCACCAGGAGTGGTATGCACGCCTTCCGCGACGTGGCGACCGCGGCGTACTGTCCCCGCAAGCTCTACTACCGGTGGCGCGATCCCGATGTCGGCGAGTCGATCCCCGAGGAAGTCGGTGACCGTCGACAGCTGGCCTTCGAGTACGAGCGCCTGCTGACCGACGAAGCAGCCCTGCTCGCCGCGCCGATCGAGGTGACACCGACCACCTTCCGCTCGCGCCTCAACTGTAGCCGGGCGGGCCTGTCCGCCTGGGACCAGCTGGCCGATCCACCCGAACGAGACGTTCGACTCGAAGGCAAGGACGCCCGCGGGATCGCACACAAAGTGCTGGAGACACCGCTGGCCCCGTCGCTGGTGTTCGCCGGCCGTCCACCGGAACAGGGCGTCTGGGAACCCCAGTCGGTCCACGTCGTCGCGGCCGCGCTCGCGCTCGCCTGGGAACGGGAAACCGAGGTCGAACAGGCGTTCGTCGAGTATCCAGCCTACGGTGTGATTCGTGAAGTCGAGATCTCGGCACGGCGACGCGCACAGTACCGGGCTGCACTCCGGACCGCAGAATCGATCGACGGGCCACCGGCGCGAGTCGAGAACCGACAGAAATGCGAACCCTGCGAGTACCGCGAAGGCTGCGGTGTCCGGACGCGGTCGTTGCGGTCGCTGATCGGCTAGATGCGACCGCAGCGTCGCTACACGTCGACGATCTCTGTGATGTTGCCACCGCGGTAGTGGTTGGCGGCCTGAATCGCGAGGACGATGGCGATCATCCCCTGCATCCCGGCAACCACCTGATCGCCACCGGCAGCCAGGGTCTGGGCGGCGAGGGCACCCATCCCCACTGCGACGAGCCCGACACCGACGCCGACGAGCTGATACCACGTCAGGTCGGCGACCTCCCAGTCCTCGCCAGCGGCGATCCAGCCGCCCCCGCCGAGTGCCCACAGGGCGAACACGAGCATGAGAACGGGATCGATGGCTCCGCTTACGAGGACGAACGCTCCGAGTCCGACTGTCACCAGAACGGTCCCGACCCCAATCGCAGTGAGCGTACGTCGATGCACGTCTCACCATGTGGCGAGCGCCGACAAAAAATACACTCATCGACGTGCAGTTCCCTCCGGAACTGTCGGACTCACCGATGCTCGCCAAGCCACGTCTCGATCGCGTCTGCGTTGGCACCATGGCGGTGGATCTCGCCCGCATCGACGTCGACGACCGTACTCCCCGTCCCGCCAGTCTCGCCACCATCGAGAACCACGGTCGCCGAGTCAGTGATCGAATCGAGATCTGCCACTCGGCGCGCGCTGGGCTGCCCGCTGACGTTTGCACTGGTCGCGGTGATCGGCGCGACGTCGGCCAGCAGCGACAGCGCCAGGTCGTGGTCGGGCACGCGCACGCCGACCTGTTCGCGGCCAGCGGTCAAGATGTCAGGAACCATCTCGCGGCGCTCGACTAGCACAGTGACAGGGCCGGGCAGAAAGTTGTGCATGAACTCCTGTTCGAGGGGCGTCGGGTCTGTGTACCCTAACGCGGCCTCGACGTCCGGGACCGCCAGCGAGATCGGTTTGTCCCGACTCCGGCCCTTGGCGTCGAACACGCGCTCGACAGCGTCGGGATCGAGCGCGTCCGCGCCGAGTCCGTAGACCGTCTCAGTCGGGTAGATTACCAGTTCGCCATTACGGATGGCATCGACGGCGTCGGCGACGTTCGGCATCGATCGGACGTGCGTCGGTCAGGAGTAAAAGCACATGGGGAATCCGATCTGAATCCGATGGGTATTACCGGGCCGCCGGCACAGCCACTCGTATGGACACCCAGCGACTCATCGACGCCTTGCGCGAGGCCGAGGCCGTCAAATTCGGCGAGTTCGAGCTCTCCCACGGCGGGACCAGTGATTACTACGTCGACAAGTACGTCTTCGAGACCAGCCCCGAGTGTCTCGAACTGATCGCCGAGGCTTTCGCCGACCGGCTCGCCGAACTCGGCGGCGAGACGAAACTCGCGGGCGTCGCCCTCGGCGCAGTCCCGCTCGTGGCTGTCACCAGCGTCGAGACTGGCCGCCCCTACGTCATTGCTCGGAAACAACAGAAAGAGTACGGCACCGCGAATCTGATCGAGGGCGCTCTCGAAGCGGGAGAAGAGGTCATCATCCTCGAAGATATCGCGACCACTGGCCAGAGTGCGATCGACGCTGCCGAGGCCCTGCGCGAGGCGGGCGCGGTCGTCGAGCGCGTCATCGTCGTCGTCGACCGCGAGGAAGGGGCTGCCGAGAACCTCGCCGAGGCGGGGTTGGAACTGGAGTCGCTCGTATCGGCGTCGCAACTGCTGGCCGATAGGGAGTAATCGCCCGAAGTAGTCAGCGTCGGTGGATGGTTTCTCGGCAGTAATTTCCGTCAATAAACATATACTGAGGGCATCGAATCGCCCCTTACGGGAATCTAAAGCGTTAAGATGGGGGTCTGTGATACGACGGACGAGAGACATGGTACGCGAGACACTCGCGGACTACTTCGGCTTCGAGGAGCACAACACCGACCTCCGGACCGAGATCATCGCAGGCATCACGACGTTCCTGACGATGAGCTACATCGTGGTGGTGAACCCGGACATCCTGGGGGTCGCGATCAACGACATCCCCGGCCGATCGTCGTCGGAAGTCGGCCAGATGTTGGCCGTCGTCACGATCATCTCCGCGGCGGTCGCGACACTCGTGATGGCCTTCTACGCCAACCGCCCCTTCGCGCAGGCACCCGGACTGGGGCTAAATGCGTTCTTCGCATTCACGGTCGTCCTCGGGTTGGGCGTCGAGTGGCAGACGGCACTCGCAGCCGTCTTCGTCGAAGGTATCCTGTTCATCTTCCTCACGCTCGTCGGAGCACGCGAGTACGTCATCAAGATCTTCCCCGAACCGGTGAAGTTCGCTATCGGTGCCGGTATCGGATTGTTCCTGGCTATCATTGGCCTGCAAGCGATGCACGTCATCGCCAGCGATACTGCGACGTTCATCCAGTTCAGTCCCGTCTTCGCCGAGGACCCGATTGCGATCATCTCGGTCGTCGGTCTGTTCATCACACTGGCGCTCTACGCAGCCCGTATTCCCGGGTCGATCATCCTCGGCATCATTATCACGACGCTCATCAGCTACGCCGCGTCAGCGCTCGGCGCGACCGCCCACGCGGCCCAGTTCGAGCACTTCAACGCGCCAGTCTCGCTGTACACACCCGGGACGGCCGAGACTGCGAAGTTAACCGGGGATACAGCGATCAACTACTCCGTCGCCGGATACGACATCTCCCCGCTGGTCGGTGCGTTTATCGACGGGTTCGGTAACGTCGACGCACTCGGGTTCTCATTGATCGTGTTCACGTTCTTCTTCGTGGACTTCTTCGACACCGCCGGGACGCTCACAGGAGTCTCCCAGGTCGCTGGCTTCCTCGACGAGGACGGCAACCTCCCTGATATTGACAGGCCGTTGCTCTCGGACGCGATTGGGACGACCGTCGGCGGCATGATCGGTACCTCGACAGTCACGACCTACATCGAGTCCTCGACCGGCGTCGAGGAAGGCGGTCGGACAGGGATGACCGCGCTTGTCGTTGCGCTGCTGTTCATCGCGTCACTAGCGCTCGTCCCGCTTGCTGCGGCCATCCCGCTGCACGCCTCCCACATCGCGCTGGTCGTTGTCGCCGTACTGATGCTCCAGAATATCACTGACATCGAGTGGGACAATCTTGCTCACGCGATTCCGGCCGGACTGACCATCTTCATCATGCCGTTCACGTTCTCCATCGCCTACGGGATCGCCGCCGGGATCATCTCCTACCCGATCGTCAAGACTGCGCAGGGAGAATGGAACGACATCCACGCCGGTCAGTGGGTGCTTGCCGGAGCGTTCGTCCTGTACTTCTTCGTCCGGACCAGTGGGATCATCCAGGGCGCACTCTAACGCCTGCCACGCACACGACCGCTGGGCTCTTTTGACTCCAACTCGTATAATCTGTCGATGCCGAACATCGAACTCTACGAACTGGACGGCTGTCCGTACTGTGCCAAAGTCATCAAGAAGCTCGACGAGCTCGGACTCGACTACGACTCCCACATGGTGCCCCGCAGCCACAGCGAGCGTACCGAAGTAAAAGAAGTCTCAGGACAGACTGGCGTCCCAGTCCTCGTCGACAAGGAACACGGCGTCGAGGGGATGCCCGAGAGCGACGACATCGTCGAATACCTCGAAAAGACCTACGGCTCGGGCTCGTAAGCTGACGAGAGACACGCTGTTTTTTCACCGCTGCGTACCACACCCGAGTATGGCTGACCGATCTCAGTACAAGGAAGCGCTCCCCCACTACGCCGCCGCGATTCTGTTGATGTTCGGCGCGCTCGGATTCACGCGCGTCGTCATCGGGGACGTCGGCTTCGCCGTCGAAGCTGTGATCGCGGTCGTCGTCGCGACTGTCTACTTCATGGCCGTACGATGGCTCGGGTACGCACCCCAGATGTGGCAGTAGTCGAGCCGGCAGGGCAGCCGGCGAGTAAGTAGTCAAGCCGGCAGGGCAGCCGGCGAGTAAGTAGTCAAGCCGGCAAGGCAGCCGGCGAGTAAGTAGTCGAATCCGTTTTCACGCGCCCACCCCTCGACTACGATATGAGCGTCCGCGAGGAATTCGACGAGTGGGCAGCCGAAGGCCGCGACAAAGGGATGGAACAGCGCCACTGGCACACCGCCAAGCACGCGCTCGCCCGGATGCCCATCGAAGACGGCGATACGGTTCTGGATCTCGGCTGTGGCAGCGGCTACGCCGCGCGCGCAATGCGAGCAGCCGGCGGCGCGGCACGCGCATACGGCCTCGACGGCGCGCCCGAGATGGCCCGCAACGCCCGTAACTACACCGACGACCCCACAGTGGGGTTCCTGGTTGGCGACTTCGAGCACCTGCCGTTCGCCGCGGACAGTATCGACCACGTCTTCTCGATGGAGGCGTTCTACTACGCCAGCGATCCGATGGCCGCGCTCGAAGAGCTCCTGCGCGTCCTTCGGCCGGGCGGAACGTTCTACTGTGCGGTCGACTTCTACGCCGACAACCCCCACACTGCCGAGTGGACTGACTTCGTCGACATCGAAATGACTCGCTGGTCCCGCGACGAATATCGTCAGCGCTTCCGCGAGGCCGGCTTCCACGTCGCCGAACAACAGGCGATCCCCGATCGAGAGGTCGAGATCCCGCCCGAGAGCGAGTTTCCCACCGACGACTGGGACGCCCGCGAGGCGATGGTCGAACACTATCGCGAGTACGGGACGCTGTTGACAGTTGGCGTCGCTCCCTGAAATCGTCTCCTGCTCCGGAGAACTCTCTCACGTTCGGCCATACGAAAATGCCTCGCGGTTCGCGTCCGCTCACCGCTCG
>Ga0207718_100341_pt1 | contig 48052 bp, 59 predicted proteins | sample A23M2SouthBayCA_FD_187749 | JGI IMG/M metagenome (GOLD analysis project Ga0207718, IMG submission 187749) | Aerobic enrichment media microbial communities from Eden Landing Ponds, California, USA - A23 M2 (SPAdes) | ecosystem: Environmental > Aquatic > Marine > Unclassified | place: Emeryville... | reverse complement strand
CCCACTGCACCCCCACGTATGAAAGCGACAGCGACGGCCCACCCGATCCAGGGGCTGGTGAAGTACCACGGGATACGCGACCCCGAACTCCGGACGCCGTATCACGATTCGATCAGCCTCTGTACCGCGCCGAGCAACTCCACGACGACGGTCGCCTTCGAACCCGAGCGTAGCGAGGACGAATACGTCATCGACGGCGAACACATCGACGGGCGCGGGGCCGAGCGCATCCGGACCGTCGTCGATCACGTTCGCGAACGGGCCGATCTCGACGAGCGCGTCCGCGTTGCAAGTGAGAACAACTTCCCGTCGAACGTCGGCTTTGGCTCCTCGGCGTCGGGATTCGCGGCACTGGCGATGGCCCTTGTCGAGGCAGCCGGGCTGAACCTCTCACGCCCGGAGATCTCGACGATTGCTCGACGCGGCTCGACCTCGGCGGCGCGGGCGGTCACGGGCGGCTTTTCGGATCTGCGGGCGGGCAGTAACGACGCCGACTGCCGTTCGAAGCGACTCGACGTCCCCTTCGAGGATGACGTTCGGATCGTCGGCGCGGTGATCCCTGCTTACAAGGAAACCGAGGAAGCCCATGCGGAGGCCGAAGACAGCCACATGTTCGAGGGCCGACTCGCCCACGTCCACGAGCAACTCGCGGACATGCGCGACGCGCTCGGTCGCGGGGACTTCGAGCGGTCCTTCGAGATCGCCGAACACGATACACTCTCGCTGGCGGCGACGACGATGACCGGACCGAGCGGCTGGGTCTACTGGCAACCCGAGAGCCTCGAAGTCTTCGAGACGGTTCGGGACCTTCGCGACGACGGGGTTCCCGTCTACTTCTCCGGCGATACCGGCGCAAGCATCTACGTCAACACCACGGCCGAGTACGTCGACCGCGTCGAGTCGGCGATCGAAGCACTCGGGATCGAGACGCTCACCTGGCGCGTCGGTGGTCCCGCGCGCGTCCGTGATCCCGAGAAGGCACTGTTCTGATCGGTCTCAGTTGCAGAGTCCCGGGCGGTCCGTGCCTTTAGGCTACTGGCGCGCCAACCGCCTGTATGCGCGTCGCTATCTTCGGAGCGGGATACGCCGGCCTCGGTGTTGCCAGACGGCTCGAACGAACGTTGCCCGACGACGACGATCTGGTTGTCGTCGACGAGTCAGGCGAGCACGTCGTCCGGCACCTCCTGCATCGGGGAATCCGCTACCCCGAGGAACTAGCGCACGTTCGCCTGCCGCTCGGTACGGTTCTCGAGCGCGCGACGATCCGGGAGGCCAGCGTCGAGGCCCTCGATCACACCGCGGGCGTCGCTACCCTCGCCGACGGCGAGACGCTTTCCTATGACATCGGTGTCGTCACCTTGGGCGGGGAACCCGAATTCTACGGTCTCGAAGACGTCATCGAGCACGCCACGCCGTTACATCGACCGTCCGACGTCGAAACGATCAGGGCCGACTTCGAGGCAGTGCTGGAAGACGGCGGCCGCGTCGTCGTCGGTGGCGGTGGACTGACCGGCATCCAGACGGCTGGCGAACTCGCCGCGCTCGCCCGGCACCGCGATGCGAGCGAGGCGGTCGAGGTGACCCTCCTCGAGCAGAGCGACGCCGTCCCGCCGGGGTTCGACGATCGATTGCAAACCGCCGTCGCGGACGCGCTGGAGGCAGCCGGGGTGGTTCTCCACCCATCGACCACGATTACCGGCGCGACCGCGGACGCCGTCGCTGTGGCGGACGGCGAACCGATCCCCTACGAGCAGTTCGTCTGGGCGGGCGGGATCCAGGGGCCGGTGGCTCAGGCCGGCGACCGGCCGACGGTGCCGGCGACGCTTCGACTGAGTGAGAACGCGTTTGCGCTCGGCGATGCCGCCCAAGTCGTCGACGCCGATGGGACGCGCGTGCCCCCGACGGCACACGCGGCGATCCGCCAGGCCGGCGTCGCGGCGACGAACGTCACTCGCGTTATCGAGCATCGCCGGGAAAACGGCGGCTTTGCGCCCCGACTCGACCGCTATCGTCACGACGAGACGGGCTGGCTCGTCAGCGTCGGCGACGACGCCGTCGCCAAGGTCGGTCCGACGCTTCTCCGTGGTGACGCGGCGAAAGCCGTCAAGACGACTGTCGGGGCAGGCTATCTCTCGAGTATCGGTGCCTTCGGAGACGCGGGGGCCCACCTCCGGGAGACTGTCTTCGGCCAGTCGCCGGACGCCTAGTCTGTTTCCTCGACGTCGAGCGCCAGCTCGGGTGTCGTCCAGATCACGAATTCGTCCTCGCGCTCGATGACGCCGTTGATGTAGGGTTCCTGGATCGGCGACTCCTTGACGTCGGACTCGGCGATGAGCGAGACTTGATCGACGGCGTCGACGAGCCAGCCGATCTCCCCGTGGTCTTCGAACACGTCGGCGTCGAAAACGATCATGAGCTGATCGCCGTCGTCCGTCTCGATGTCGGCGGCGACTTTCGGATCCAGGATCGTCGTGATCTGTCCACGCAGGTCGACGACGCCCGTGACGTACTCCGGAGTGTTTGGCACCCGCGTGACGCTCTCCTCGCGCACGATCTCCTCGACGTACTCGATGTCGAGACAGTATCGCTCCTCGCCGAGGCGGAACTCGAGGACGCGCGTCTCTTCTTCGGTCGTCTCCTCGACGTCGGCCCCGGCGATGGTCGCACCGGCCGGCGCGGCCGCCTCGTCTGGCGTCTCGCTGGCCGCGGCGTCTCCTGTCGCCTCAGCGTCGGACAGATCCGCGTCCGTCTCGAACTCGGCGGCCGCCCTGGCTGCCGCCTCGGCAGCCGAGAGCGCATCCGCGTCTTCGTCACTGTCAGACTCGGCTGGCGTTGCGTCCGCCTCGTCCGTCTCTGTCTCCGATGGGTGTCCGTCGTCCTGGTTTGTCCGAGCCCGCTCTTCACTCACGTCCGTCTTCGCACTGTCCGCGTTCTCGGCAGTCTCGGTGGGTTCGTCACTCTCAGCAGTGTCCCCGGCCCCAGCTACCGTGTCCGGACTTTGCTCGCTCCCGTCGGCTTCGGCGTCGTCAGTGTGTGTTTCGTCGGCAACGTCTGGTCGGGGGTTCGAATCGTCATCGCTGTCCTCGCTCGTCGCGTCCGTATCCGTTTGCTCCGGATCTCCACTACGGCGACCCTGGCGTAGATTCTTGATGCGTTCGGCTCTGTCCATGCGCTCGTCGTCGTCACTCATGCTGGCACCTCGGGGCGTTCGACGCCGTATCGCGTTTCGATCTGTGTGGCGATATCGAGAAAGACCGATTCCATGTCTACCGTTTGCTCGTAGGCGAAGATAGATGTGCCGGCCGAGAAGGCACGCTGGAGCGCGACTCGCTTGCGGACCTCCCAGACCGGATAGTCGTCGAAGACGGTTTCGAGCCATTCGAGCATGGCCGTGTCTTCGTTGGTCTGTTCGACCCGGTTGGCGACGACGCCGACCGTGTCGACTTCGATGTCGACCTGCGATTCCAGCGCGGCGATCTGATCGATCAGCAACTCGATGGCCCGCTCGGAACTCGCCTCGGTCAGTGCCGGCACGAGGACGCTGCGGGCCGCGTAAATCGCCGTATCGGTCAGCTTCCCGTAGAACGGCGGCGAGTCGATGAGGATGACGTCGTACTCCGCGTGGAGTTGCGCCAGTGCGCGATCGAGCAGATCGAGCGCGTGCTCGCCGGTCACCGTCTCCGGCGTCACGTTGATCGCCAGCGAGGACAGCGTCGCCGGGTCGACGTCGACCGTCGGGTCAGTCTTCGCCCACCCCACGAGATCGGCGATCGTGAGTTCGTGTTCGGCCTGGAGCAGGTCGACGCTGCTCGGGACGACGTCCATCTCCTCGTGTTCGACGATCAGGTCGTCGATGGAAGACCGCGCCTCCCGGTCGGTCAACACGTCGAACATCGTCGGGGGCTCGGCGTCGTATGCGTCGAGGAGGCCGAGCCCCTCGGTGGCGTTGCCCTGGGGATCCATGTCCACGAACAGGACGTCGTGGCCCCGGTCGTTGAGTGCCCCCGCGACGTTGATCGCGATCGTCGTTTTGCCCGTTCCGCCTTTCGCGTTGGTCACGCAAACAGTGGCGGGCCGGGCCGCTGTATCGCTGCTCATCGTCAGTTATCGGAATCATCCGTGTCGACAGCTAATAAAAATACGCTCGCGGGTATCAAATGCTGAAATCAGGCCGACGCCGTCGTTCGGTTCGCCGAACCACGTTCCGCCGGCTGGGCGGCGTCTCGACCCGTCAGACAGGCGTCTGACCGCACTGCAAGATTTAACATACAGTAGCGCGAAGGTACGAGTATCAAAACCTATGTCGATCAATCCCCGGGATTACGACCTCGACGAACTCCGGAAGATGGCCCGTGAGCGTGGCGGGGCCACGATTCCGGTCGGTGACGACGAGGAAGACGGATCCACGCCAGCGCCAGACCTGGACGCCGGCGGCCTGAGCGGTGACGTCCTTGGTGACGACGCGTACCGCTCTCAGCTGTACCGCCAGCTGTTGCCACTGGAAAGTATGGCCGGCGGCGACCCCGAAAAGCCGTATTTGGAGTCACTGCCCGAAACGTACGCGGGCGAACTCATCGTCTTCGAGTGGCTATCCTACCTGCTCGAAAAAGCCGGGTTCCGTGGCGCAAACGAGGCCATCGACTACTACGTCGAGGTCAACTGGATCACCGACGATGTCGGCGACGACCTCGATGACTACCTGCTCGGCCTCGACGAGCGCTCGGCCGACGGCGATCTGACCATCGACGATCATCTGTTGAGTCTGGTCCACATCGGCAAGCTGGCGTCGATGCAATGATCTGACGCGGTCCGTCCCGGGTCTCTGTTGTCCGTCTCTTCATCCTTGTGGCTGTTTCCTGCGTGAGAGCCCGCAGCACCGACCACCTCCGATCGTTGTGGCCAGTCAGTCGTCAGCCGGGCTCTCGGCACCGGAGCCGTCGAGGCGGCGGATGCGACGCGATAGCGCGTCGTGGTCGACGGTGGACGTCGAGAGTTGGGCGGCAACGAGCGCCAGCAGCGTCGAGAGGATGAACGCGCCGGCAAAGGACGTGAGATAGAGGTCATCGGGCACTGGCAGGTTGGCTCCCACGATCGGGATTGCCGTGATGTACTCGCGAAGATCCGGGAAGTACGCCAGGCCGAAGGCGAGTCCGGCGAGACTACTCAGGAGCGCGCCGGTTCCGGTCAATCGGCGCGAGTACAGGCCATACAGGAGCGGGAACGCGACGGCGGCTCCGAGCAGATCCGCGAGGAAGAACAGCCGGATAACGCTCCTGGCCCGCAGGCTCACGTAGATGGCTGCTACGGCGATGACGACGGTAAATGCCCTCGCGCCCAGTGCGAGCGTCCGGTCGTCCGGATCGTCGATCAGGCGCGGCAGGTCAGCGGTCACGAGGCTCGAAAGGGCGTTGAACAGTGTGTCGACGGAACTCATCACGAGCAGCAGCGCCAGGAGGACCACGGCCAGGACGAGCCACTCGGGGAAGGCCTCGTTCAGCAACAGGAAAAACGAGAGGTCCGCGTTGTACCCCTTGCCGGCGGTCACGACGTTCGCGTGCCCGGCGGCGACGACGCCGAAGAAGGCCGCGCCGAGGACGATCAGGCCGTTTGCGAGGGAGGCCCGCAAGAAACTCCGCTCGACGGTCTCGCTATCTTCGCCGGCGTAGATGCGTTGCCACCAGGTCTGGTTGATCAACTCCGCGCCGAGGATCGCAAACGAGAGCGCGAGACCGAACTGTAACCCTGGCCAGAAGCCCGGATCGAGCAGCGTCGGATCGGTGGCGACGATCCCGTCGTAGACAGCACCGGGACCGCCCAGGGCGAACACCGCACCGGCCGCGGCGATGACAAGCAACGGCATGACGATGATCGCCTGAAGGGTGTCGGTGAAGATACTCGCTCGGAGGCCACCATACCCTGTATACAGGAGGACAAACCCGCCGACGAGGACGGCGGTCTGCCACTGCGGCACGTCGGCGACCATCGCGAGCGCCCGGGAGATGCCCGTCAGTTCGGCGGCGAGGAACACGAACATGTACAGCCCACTCACGGCGAGGACGAAGGCGTACATCGACGCCCCGTATCTGGCGTGGGCGTACTCCGTCAGCGAGTGGCCGTCAGGGATGACCTCCCGGACGCGGGGGCCGATCTTTGCGTAAGCGAGCATTGGCAGGGCTTCGCCGATCGCGTAGCCCACGACCGCGGCGATCCCGAAACTCGCACCGGCCTCGGGGGCCGACAGCAGGATCCAGACGCCCATCACCGAGGCGACGAGCGTCGCCGTCATCCGTTTCTCGCCGACCGAATCGCGGGCCGTGATCAGATCCTCGACCGAGCCGACGCGACCCCGGGAGTGCAACAGGCCAAGCCCGGAAAACGCGACAAGTGTCAGGACGGTGAGTCCGAGGGCGACGCCAGTGCTCACCATGGATCCTCACCTCCGGCGTCGGTGTCCTGGCTGCCGTAGGCCGTCTCGAAGAACGCCCGCTCCAGTTCGACCGTCCGCCGGAAGAGCCGATCGAGCCGTGCCCGGCGTCGGGGTGAGGCGGCCGCACCCTCCCGGTCGAGTTCCTCGCGCAACCACCCGACGAACGACCGGAACCCGTCGTTGGCATGGAGGTCGATCCACTCCCGCAGATAGAACGCGTCCGGGTCGGCGTCGGCCCGCGCGTCGGCCCAGGAGAGATACACCCATTCGGCGGGAACGAGGACGGCCAACGTTTCGGCGTAGCCACCCTCCCGGGCCGCCCGCCCGAGCAGATCCTCGAAGGCTCGGGTCGTCGCGGTCGGCTCGGGGTCGGCGTACGCTGATTCAGGGACATCCAGTGCCGCAAACGAGCGCTCGAAGTAGTCGTTCTCGTCGTCAGTCAGGACGGCGAGAAACTCGACGAGGCGCGAGCGGGCGGCCATGTCCGGCGCGTCCCCGACTGCGTGGCCGAACGTGCCGACGAGCGCATCGAGGAAGGCGTAGTCCTGCATGAGGTACCGGCGGAAGACGGCGTCATCGATCGTGCCCGCTGCGAGTTCTTCCGCGAATCGGTGGTCGACGGCCGCCGAGAAGTCCGGCTCCGCGCGAGCCCGGAGCCACTCGGTGAATCGCGCGTCGCCACGATCGGCGGCATAGGACTCGAAGCTGTCCGGGACTGCCTGCGTGGGGGTGGCGTCGCTCATATCGACCACGCCTCCTGCCGCCAGGCGGCGTCCCAGAAGCGATACTCGTAGCGCGCCGAGGTCTCGAACAGCTCCCGATAGCGTTCCCGGTCCTCGGCACTCGATTCAGCGGCGACGGCGTCCATCAGGTCCAGACACCACTCGGTGAGTTCAGTGAACTCCTCGCCGGCGTAGGTGTCGATCCACTCGGCGTATCGCTCGTCGTCCGGCCGGCCCTGGGCGTCCAGTCGCGTTGCAGTCTCGTTGAAGCCCCACATACAGGGCAACAGCGCGGCCACGGTGTCGCCGAACGTCCCGACGGCGGCCGTCCGCACCAGAAAGTCCGTGTACCCCCGAGTGGTCGGCGATGGCTCGGTCGCTTCGAGTTCCGCCTCGCTGATCCCGAACTCGGCGGCGTACTCGCGGTGGAGATCCATCTCGGTGTTGATCGTCGCGTCGAGCAACTCGGCGAAGCGCCCCATCCGGGCGAGCGAGGGGGCCGTCCCGGCCCCAAGCGCGAACACGCGCCCGTACTCGATCAGGTAGACGTAGTCCTGGCGGACCCAGTGTTTGAAGGGTTCGGCATCCAGCGTCCCCTCGCCCAGCTGGGCCACCATGGGATGGTCGACGATGGCGTCCCAGTACTGCTCGGCAGCCGGTTCCAGATCGTCGGTGAAGCTCATAGATGATGCGTGGAACTCGATGGGCTTATAACTCACTAATACTACCAAATTATACGACGAAACGAGGGTTGTTTCGGAGTTCCGGCCTGCCAGCATAGACACGGAGATCAGATCAAGAACGACGGGAACGGGGAGATCTGTGACACGCCTTCGAGAATGCAAATCCACAGCCGTCGAAATCTCCGAAAGAGAGTTCACAGGGGCTGGGAAAGCTGAGAAAGGCTAATATGGCGTGGCACGTCCAAACGACTAGTAGTCAGTAACGAGCGGGTCATCCGTCCGTCCAACAGCCTGCCTGTGGACGGATCGGAACTGAAGGCCGTTTCAGGTCCCGTCTCGTGAGCAGTCACCGACCGATCCGGGTCGCTGTTCCCGTTGACAGGGCGGGGGCTGTGCGCTGTCCAGGGCGACACTGAGTCCAACAATGAACGACCGGACTGACGTAGCAGTCATCGGCGGCGGTGTCAGTGGCACAGCTATCGCTCGCGAACTTTCCCGGTACGAACTCGATGTCACGTTGCTCGAAGCAGCGCCGGACGTCTGTACCGGGACGAGCAAGGCCAACACGGCCCTGCTACACGCCGGCTTCAACGCGAACCCGGACAAGCAGAAAGGACGGCTCAACGTCAGAGGGAACGAACTCTATCACGAGCGGATCCAGCACGAACTCGACGTCCCGATCGAGTGGCGCGGCGCGCTCGTGGTGGCAACCGAGGAAGGCGAGCGCCCGAAACTCGAATCCCTGTTGGAACGGGGGCGTGAGAACGGCATCGAGGACCTCGAAATCGTCGATGGCGAGCGCCTCCACGAACTGGAACCGCACCTCACCGACGACGCTATCGCCGCCCTCTGGGCCCCGACGGCCGGGATCGTCAACCCCTTCGAGCTCACGGTCGGGTTCGCCAACAACGCCGTCAGCAACGGTGCGACGGTCGAACTGAACGCCGAAGTGACGGACATCGAGGAAACCGCCGATGCGTTCCGCGTTGCGACAGAGCGGGGGGACATCGAGGCCCAGATCGTCGTCAACGCGGCCGGGTTGTACGCCGACGTCATCTCGGAGATGGTCGGCGTTGACGACTTCGAGATCACGCCACGGCGCGGCGAGTACTATCTCTACGATAAGGAGACGGACGTCGACGTCCAGCGGACCGTCTTTCCCGTTCCCTCGGAGGTCAGCAAAGGGATCGTCGTCACCCCGACCGATGAGGGCAACGTGATGATCGGCCCGAACGCCGAGGAGGTCGATGACGTGACCGAGAAGGCCACGACTCGCGAGGGACTCGACGAGGTGCTTGCGGGAGCCCAGGAGACCGTCCCGGACCTCTCGAAAGACGACGTCATCCGGGAGTTTGCGGGGCTTCGGCCGGCGATCAAAGAAACCGGCGACTTCCGGATCCGGATCGAACGCCGTGACCCCGGGTTCGTCAACGTCGCCGGGATCCAGTCGCCGGGCCTCGCCTCGGCACCGGCAGTCGCCGAACTCGTCGTCGATCTCGTGGGCGACCTCGCAGGCGGGCTCACGGAGGACTCGACGTTCGATCCACAGTACTCACCGCCGCCGAAGACCCGACACATGAGTCACGCCGAGCGCGCGGCACTGATCGAGGAAGACCCGGCCTACGGACAGATCATCTGTCGCTGTGAGATGATCACCGAGGGTGAAATCCGGGACGCCATCAACGAACCGGTCGGCGCTCGGACGATCAACGCCATCAAGCGACGGGTTCGCCCCGGGGCCGGTCGCTGTCAGGGTGGCTTTTGCCAGCCACGCGTCGTCGAGATCCTCGCCGAGGAACACGGCGTCGATGAAACTGACATCAAACTTGAAGGCGACGGCTCGGAAGTCCTGATCGGCGACACCAAGGAACTGCTGTTGGCCGAGGATAGCGAGGAGGTGCGTGCCGATGACTGAAACCGAGGCCGAGGCTGAGGCAGAGCCCGTTGAATCGACGGAGTCGGCCGCCGCGGCCGAGAGTGCGATCCGACACGAAGCACACGATCTGGTTGTCGTCGGTGGCGGCCCGGCCGGACTGGCTGCGGCCCAGGAAGCCTACGATCACGGGGTCGACGATATCGTCATTCTCGAACGGGACTTCGAACTCGGCGGCATCCTCCAGCAGTGCATCCACAACGGCTTCGGCCTGCACTATTTCGACGAGGAGTTGACCGGGCCCGAGTACGCCCAGGAGTTCATCGAGAACGTCGCCGAGCGCGGCGTCGACATCCGGCTGAACACGATGGTTCAGGAAGTGACCGACGAGAAGACCGTCTACGCTGTCAGCGAAGACGTCGGGCTGACCGAGATCGACGCCGAGGCTGTCGTCCTGGCGATGGGCTGTCGCGAGCGGACGCGAGAGGCTCTGGACATTCCGGGTGACCGCCCGGCCGGCGTCTTCAGCGCCGGAACAGCCCAGCGCTACATCAACATGGAAGGGAAGATGCCCGGCGAGAAGGCGGTCATCCTCGGTTCGGGCGACATCGGCCTCATCATGGCTCGGCGGATGTACCTCGAAGGGGCTGAGGTCCCGGCAGTCCTCGAAGTAATGCCGTACTCGGGCGGACTGACCCGCAACGTCGTCCAGTGTCTGGAGGACTTCGACATTCCACTACGAACGCAACAGACCATCACCGAGATCTACGGCGACGAACGCGTCGAGGGCGTTACCGTCCAGGAAGTCGACGACGACTTCGAGCCGATCCCCGGCACTGAGTACGACATCGAGTGTGACACCGTCCTGCTGTCTGTCGGGCTGATTCCCGAAAACGAACTCTCGGAGGGTGCCGGTGTGGACATGCACCCCGTCACTGGCGGGCCGGTCGTCGACGACGGTCGGGAGACCAGCGTCGAGGACATCTACGCCTGCGGGAACGTCCTCCACGTCCACGATCTGGTCGACTGGGTGACCGAGGAGAGCATGATCGCCGGCCGATCGGTCGCCAAACAGCTCAACGACGAGATCGACATCCGCGAGGAACCGATCGAGATCGAATCCACCGGCGCGGTGAGCTACGTCGTCCCGGAGCGGGTCAGCAAATCCGACGCCGACCGCGAGGAACTTCCGTTGTATCTGCGGGTCTATGCGCCCATGAACGAGGTCTTCGTCACCGTCGAGAGCGGCGACGAGCAGTTGGCTCGCGAGTTCGAGCGTCGTGCCGAACCCGGCGAGATGATCACGGTCGATCTCGACGCCGAGGCGCTCGAAGACCTCCCGGAGAATCGTCTCGTGGTTGACGTTGTTCCAAAGGAGGAGATCTAGATGAGCCCTGAAACCGTCGAGATAACCTGTATCGCCTGCCCGGTCGGCTGTGACGTCTCCATCGAGGTCGAGGGTGGGGAGATCCAGTCGATCGAGGGCTTCACCTGCCCCAGAGGCAAGGAATACGCCAAAGAGGAGTACCGGAACCCGACGCGGATCCTCCCGACGACGGCACGCGTCGCGGGTGGCGTCCTCCCACGAGTGCCCGTCAAATCCGCCGAGCCGATGCCCAAGCCGGAGCTGGAAGCTGCCATGCGTGAGATCGCTGCCGTCGAAGTCCAGGCCCCGGTCGAACTCGGTGACGTGATCGTCGAAAACGTCTGTGACACCGATGTCGACATCGTCGCGACCCGCGACCTCCCGGCAGCCGACGAGGGGCCGAAAGCCGCCGACTGATCGGTGGGCCAGCCGAGACTTAGACGGCAACGACCCCCTCGGACGCGGCTCCCGTGGTGGCAGTTCCATCGCGTGGACCGTCACGTTCATTCTGCCCGATCGACTATCTGGCCCTATGCGCGTTCGAGACTGGCAGGACATCCTCGCGGACGTGGTCGAGAACGACCGTGACCCGGATGGATGGCGCGCCGTCGGTGGTGATCGCGCCACCGGAATCGGCGAGGACCTCTACCTGGGCCACCCCTCGGTGGGCGTCTATCAGCTCAAGACCTACGCGAAGAACCCCTTCGAGGTCCAGGGCGTCGGCGCGGAAGTCGCCCGCAACCTTGACGACGAGATCGAGCCGCTGTTCCCCGAGAAGGGGGCCGGCCGCTTCGGCGTCCAGCAGCCGGTCGAAGACCAGCGCGAGGCCAGAGAGAAGGCGAACCAACTGGAGGCAGTCGTTCAGGAACACGCCCAGTCATCGACCTCCCCTGATGCGTTGTTCGAGGACCTGATGGACGCCCTGGACAGCCCGGCCTACGGCCCGATGGAGTTCGACGCCGACGGCCGCCCCGACGCGATGGACGACCTCACGGACACCTTCGAGGAAGCTGAGGAGTTACTCGACGCCGAACTCGAGGACTTGATCGACGAGAACGTCGGGCGGGGCTTTTACTGACTGGCGGCCGCACCAGCCAACCGCTACGGATCGACACGATCGAGCCACCGGGTGGGCGTATCGAGTTCGTCGTCGGTGGGGAGATTCCCCGGTTGCTCCCAGACGGCGTGAGCGCCATCGATCCCTCTCTCGGCCGCGACGGCCTCGAAGAAGGCCTTCCCGCGCTCGTATTGCTGGCGCTTCAGGCCCAGCCCGAGCAGTCGCTGGATGAGTCCGGCGACTGGCCCACGGTTGTTCCGCCGGCGATCCAGCGCGTTTCGAAGATCCTGGTAGGGCCGATCGAATGCCTCGTCCATCACGAGTTCGGCGTACCCTTCGACGGCCGTCATCGCCGTGTTGAGTTCGGCGAAGGCGTCGCGATCAATTTGACCGTCGGCGAGGTCCCCCACAGTTTCCTCGACGCGGGTTTCGAGGTAGGTCGACAGCCACGGCGCGGCCCCGAACTCCGCGGCGTGGGTCACTTCGTGGAACGCGATCCAGCGGCGGAACCGGGCGAGTGGGACGTTCAGTTGGTCGGCGATTTCGACGATGTTGGGGTGGACGAAGTACAGTTCGTGGGGGTCCTCACCGAGCAAGACGGGGTCGTACTGCCCGAGGACGTTCCGCCCGAGAAAGCCAAGCATGACGGCCATCGTCCCGGTGTTTATACTGCGGGCGATGCCCGGAATCTCGTCCGCACGGGCTTCGATCGGTCCCATCACGCGCTCGAAGGTCCCGATGTTCGCCTCGATCCAGTGGTTGCGGTTCAGGATCGTGACCGACTCGGGTAACTCGAAGGCAGCGTCCGTTGCGTCAGTGACCGCGTCTCTGGCTGCTCGAACGTCGGCTGCATAGGCCTCTTCTTCGGCCGCCGTCAGGGATACCGACCCGGGATCAGTCGCGGCTGTCGCCGCGGCAGCGGCCGCCTCCCAGTCGATCGGGCCCGTTCCTGATGCCGCTGTGACTGCACGGAATCCGTCGAGGAGACTCATACTGTCGGTAACCCGTCGCCGAAGATAGGGCTTCCCCCTTGGGCAGCCGTCGTAACGGTTATAGCCCGTTGCCGGCAATATTGGCCTGTTGTACGATGGCATTACATCGACGTCGTCTGCTCGAAATTCTGGGGGTGGCACTCGGCTCGGGGCTGAGTGGGTGTCTCGACGCGTCGGGAGAGGACGAATCGACGGGCACCGACAGAGACCATCGGACGACCGTCACGATTCGCGACGGGGCGTTTTCGCCGGGTTCGTGGGAGGCTGCTGCGGGCCACGAAGTGACCGTCGTTTTCGAGAACCACGACGATCGGGAACACGTTTTGCTGGGGGACTTCGGCGACTTCGAGGTTCGCGTGCCGGCGGGCGAGACCGTCAGCCGGACGGTGACTGTGCCGGAGAAACCGGGCGACTATGCGATCGAGTGCAACGGGACCATGGGCCCTTTCAAACTCGAAGCCGTGCCCGCGGATATGCTGGGTGGCTGTAGCCTCGACGAGTCCAATGAGTGAACTCGTCCTCGCGCTGGTGGCCGGCGTCGGATTCGGCGTCTTCTTTCAGAAGGGCCGGATCTGCTATGCGAGCGCGCTGTCGGATTTCTTTCTGTTTCGATCGTCTCGGGTCGGCGGCGGCATCCTGCTCGCCACGCTCTTGACGACGCTCTCCTGGAGTGGTGCGTATCTTCTCGGTGGTGAAGCCGGCTTCTGGCTCCCCTCGTGGGGGTTCTATGGGTTGATCGGTGGCGGGATTTTCGGCGTCGGGATGATCCTTGCGGGTGCCTGCATTACGAGTACACTCTGGCGCGTCGCCAGCGGGAGCGGTCAGTACGCGCTCGTGTTGATGGGTGTTGTCGCGGGATTCCTCGTCACGGGGCTGGCCCACCCCTGGCTCGGCGAGTTGTACTTTACGCCGCTGTGGCTCGGAACTGGCGGCACTGCGTTCGGCGCTCCCGTCCCCGCACCGCTCGTGGCGGTCGCATTCGTCGGCGTCGTCGTGCTCGCGTACGCTGGCGTTGCTGGATCGACGAAACGCCGATTCGACGGGTCGATCGACGAAGACGAGGGGCGGATCGACGGGTTTCGCGAATCCGTACGCGTTGGATTGGCGGGCCTCGTTGCAGGCACGCGCCAGTACGTCGGTGCGCGAGCTTCGGGGATCGATCTCGGCCGTGCGCTTCGCCGATCGTGGGATCCCCGGACCTGCGGGATCGGGGTCGCGGTTACAGCGACACTCTGGATCGGCGTGTCGAGCGTCTGGACCGTTTCGGGCCCACTCGAGGACTGGGTCGCGTTCGGGTTCGGGGCGATCAGCACTGACCTCCTTGAAACTGTCCCCGGCTTCGCGGCCGCCTATTCCGGCAGTGTTTCGCCGGGGATGGGCGTCATCGCCGGGTTTCTCCTCGGTGCCTTTCTCGCGGCACTCGCCAGTGGCGACTTTGATCTCACGCCGCCGTCGCGCTCGGCTGGCGTCGCGCCCGTCGCTGGCGGTGTGCTGATGGGCGTCGGCGCAACCCTCGCCCCCGGCTGTAACGTGACGAACCTCTACACGGGCGTGGCGTCACTGAGCATTCACGGGGTTGTCGCCGGGAGCGGGATCGTCCTCGGCGCGTACGCCGGGACTCGATTGCTCTTTCGCGCCCGAGGATAGCAGCGGCTGTTCGCCCGTCCTCCCGGCTAGGCTTCGAGGTCGATGCCGTCACCGTTCCCAGCCAGCAGTTTCCGCACGAGTACGACTCCGAGAGCCAGGACGACGAGTCCCAGGACGAGGGCACCGAGGCCGACACCGTCTGGTTCGTCGTTCTCGGTCGATCCCGAGTGCTCCTGTCCGTCACTGTCCGACCCGGGTCCGTCGATCGCGGGGATCGAACCATCTTCGAAGTGTAGTTCGAGGAACGTGAATTCGGCCATGGCTGGATGCTGGACGTGTAGGTTCATAGAGGTTCCGCCGGACAGGCGTGGTATTCTTCACGCAGAGTCCATGAGTTTCCCTATGGACGATTCACAGCGGGATTTTCTCGAATCGCTGCTCGATACCGCAAGCCCATCTGGCTTCGAAACGCCCGGCCAGCGCGTCTGGATCGAGTACGTCTCGCAGTTTGCCGACGACGTCCGCACCGACGACTATGGCAACGCCGTCGCGGTTCACGAGGGCGACGGGGATCGCGAGATCGCGATCGCCGGCCACGGCGACGAGATCGGCTTCATGGTCCGGGACATCACGGACGATGGGTTCCTCCAGTTGTCCCGGATCGGTGGGTCGGACCGGACGGTCACCCGGGGCCAACACGTCACCGTTCACACTGACGACGGGCCAGTCTCCGGCGTCGTCGGGCAGACGGCGATCCACCTGCGCGATCGAGACGAGTACAGTGTCGACGACGTGGCCGAACAACACGTCGATATCGGCGTCGGGGACGGCGACGCCGCGCGCGAACGTGTCGAGATCGGCGACCCAGTGACGTTCGCGTCGGGCCTCGAGTCGCTCACGGGGACGCGGCTGTCGGCCCGCGGGATGGACAACCGCGTGGGGATCTGGACGGCCGCCGAGGCGCTCCGGGCGGCCAGCGAGGCCGACGCCTCGGCGACGGTCTACGCCGTGAGTACCGTCCAGGAGGAACTCGGGCTCCAGGGCGCGAAGATGGTCGGCTTCGATCTCGATCCCGACGCCGTCGTGGCGGTCGACGTCACTCATGCGACTGATACGCCCGACGTGCCGGGAAAACGATCTAACGGCGTCGAATTAGGGGCCGGCCCGGTCGTCGCTCGCGGGAGCGCGAACCACCCGCAGCTTGTCGAGTCACTTCGCTCCGTGGCCGACGAGGAGAACGTCGACGTCCAGCTCGAAGCGACGGGCATCCGGACCGGAACTGACGCCGACGCGTTCTACACCCAGCGTGGGGGCGTCCCGTCGGTGAACCTGGGGCTGCCGAACCGCTACATGCACACACCCGTCGAAGTGATCGACACCGCGGACCTGACGAACGCGGCCACCCTCCTCGGGGCCTTCGCCGTCGCCGCCGAATCGCTTGCGCCGTTCGGCGTGGATGTCGACACTGCGTCGGGTGGCTAGTCACCACCAACAGGTGGTTTCGAAAGCCGATACGTTTATCAGACTACCGCCGTCTCGTATCCGTATGAGTGATCAACCACGTGATGTTCTCGAAGAGACTGTCGGGTCGACGGTTACGGTCGATCTGAAAGGCGGCGAGGTTCTGGAAGGCGAACTCACTGGCTACGATCAGCACCTGAATCTGGTGCTGTCTGCGGGCGAAGACACAACGATTATACGCGGCGACAACGTCGTGTCGATACACCTATGACCGGGAAAGGAACTCCGAGCCAGGGCAAGAAGAACAAGACGACACACGTCAAGTGTCGGCGGTGTGGCGAGAAGTCCTACCACGCTTCGAAAGGCGTCTGTGCGTCGTGTGGCTTCGGGAAGTCCGCCAAGCGGCGTGACTACGCCTGGCAAGAGAAGGCCGGCGAATAACCCGATCGATGGACGAAAAGTGCGGTGTGGTCGGCATTTCGCTGCAGGATCGTGAGGCCGCTCGTCCGCTGTATTATTCCCTCTACGCGCTCCAGCACCGCGGCCAGGAATCCGCGGGGATCGTGACCCACGACGGCTTCCAGCAGCACAGTCACATCGGCATGGGGCTGGTCGGTGACGTCTTCGATTCCGGCGATATCGACGATCTCACCGGGGCGGTCGGTATCGGTCACGTTCGGTATCCGACCGCCGGCAGCGTCGACTCGAGTTGTGCCCAGCCGTTTACCGTCTCCTTCAAAAGCGGTTCGCTCGCGTTGAGTCACAACGGCAACCTCGTCAACGCCGACGACGTCAGAGACGAACTCGCGAATCTCGGCCACGCCTTTACCTCCGACGGCGATACGGAGGTCATCGCCCACGACCTCGCCCGGAACCTGCTCGAAGCTGATCTCGTCCGGGCTGTCAAACGGACGATGAAACGCATCCACGGTTCGTATTCGCTGACGATCACCCACGACGACACTGTCCTCGGGGTTCGAGATCCGGAGGGCAACCGGCCGCTTTGTATCGGCGAACTCGAGGACGGCTACGTCCTCGCGTCCGAGTCGGCCGCGGTCGACACGCTCGATGGCGAGGTCATCCGGGACGTCCGACCCGGTGAACTGGTCGTCCTCCAGCCCGACGGCGAGGGCTATGACACGTATCAACTCGTCGAGCACGACCGGACGGCCCACTGCTTTTTCGAACACGTCTACTTCGCCCGCCCGGACTCGGATATCGACGGTCAACTCGTCTACGACACCCGGCGGGAACTCGGGCGGAAGCTCTACGACGAATCGGGTATCGACACCGACGTCGTCTTGCCCGTCCCGGACTCCGGGCGTGCCTTCGCCTCCGGGTATGCGGCGGCCGCCGAGGATGTCGAGTTCGCCGAAGGACTGATGAAAAACCGGTACGTCGGCCGCACCTTCATCATGCCGACACAGGACGAGCGCGAACGCGCCGTCCGGCTGAAGCTCAACCCGATCAGGAACACGATCGAGGGCAAAAGCGTCACGCTCATCGACGACTCGATCGTCCGCGGGACGACCTCGACACAGCTGATCGATCTGCTCCGTGACGCCGGAGCCGAGGAGATCCACCTCCGGATCGGGTCGCCGCCGATCGTCGCTCCCTGTTACATGGGGATCGATATGGCCTCCCGGGATGAGTTGATCGCCGGCGACCGCTCGGTCGAAGAGATCCGTGAGACGATCGGTGCCGACAGCCTCTCGTACCTCTCGATCGACGCCATCTCCGAGACACTCGGGACCGACCGCGACGACCTCTGTCTTGGGTGTGTCACCGGTGAGTATCCTTACGACATCGACGGCGAGGCGACCGATCGGGAGATCGCCCGTCCCGTCATCGACGGGGCGAGCGTGGCTGAGGACTGAGCGGGTTGGTAACTCTTTCGCGGCTTGTTCTGGAGCGCGTCACCACGGGGCTATGTACAGGACCACGTAGACGACCAGTCCGAGTGTGAACGAGATTGCCCAAAGCGGCGCGGCGATCCGTCCGATGCGGGGGTGGGAGGTCTCCGGAAGCTCGCGTCGGTCGTACGCGGCGGCCAGCAATAGCACGTAGTAAAGCAGTGGCAGACAGACGATCGCGAGCGTGACGTGAATCGCCAGGACGACCAGATACACCGGTTCGAGCACTCCTGGCCCGGTAAACGGTTGCGTACCCGCGACGGTGATCCGATAGAGGTAGCTGGCGAGAAAGGCGACGAACAGCGCGAACGCGGCCCCCATCCGTCGACGGTGCGCGTCGATATCCCCCCGGCGGACCGCGAGCACTCCAGCTCCGATCGACACCAGTGCGAGGACACTCAGTACGGCGTTTACGTGCGCCAACACGTCGACAGCGGCAGTATGTGGCAGCCACGACGATGGGACCACTCCACCCACCACGCCGAAAATCAGTGCCAGCGATCCCACTGTGAGAACGACGGTTAATTCGACGGTCCGTCTGCGGACGATCGATCGCATACCCGTCACTCGGTGTTGCAACTCCACGATGGTTACGGTCGACAGCCCCGACGACCAGGTGCATGTCGGTACAGTCGACGAATGCGATGGTCGAACTTATCGCCACCCGGTCCGATCAACGTGATAGTCCGACTGGATCCAGGCGTCGAAGTTCACCCGATCGTAGATGATATACAGCTGTTCGTCCGTATGCTCGGCGTCGATTCGCGGTCGGTCTTTCCCCGACGAGTTACCCGGTGACTCCATTCATATGTCCCCCATTTTGTCGTGGTGTTTCCCCCTCTTGGACGTTCGATCGACACGATACATCTAATGCTCAGAACACGATACCAAAAAACTATCGCCTGTTTCGGACGAGTCCGTGGACCCACACAATCCTTTTGTCCGAACCGCTCCAGAAACCCGTATGGACTGGCCCCACGACCCCGACAGCGACGAGGGAAGCGAAGGACGGCGCAAGTACGGACAGGCGATCGTCGCGAAGAAACTCGACGCCGAGGACTTTCCCGTTTCGACCGGGGCGTTCGTCGAAACGTATGGCGATCACCCGGTGCGGATCGACCACGAACAGGTCGTGAGCGTCGGTGACATCTTCGAGCACATCGATGACGCCGAGTTCGACGATTTCCCGGCGTTCCACACGGCTGTCGGTGCGGCGATGCGTGAGGCCGGTTACTGGCCTTTGGAACGAGATCACGCCTGATTTGCGGAGTCCCTTATTCGCTCGGAAACCAGTTCGATTTTGTGCGCACGGCAGTTGGGCTGCTATCGGCTCTTGCCCCACCGAACTCGCATGGTTGTCACCCTCTCGCATAGGGACTCTCCGGACTTAAACGTGGCGTAGGTATCTTTTAGAGTCAACGTAGCAAAGTACGAGGTATGAACGGATCGAACAACGTGCGGGAGGTGATGCGGAGAGACTACGTCGGCGTCAGTGAGTCGGATGGCCTGGCGGAGGCTGGCCGTCTGCTGCGTGACGAACGCGCCGACGGTGCGGTCGTGTTACGGGGCAACGAGCCGGTCGGAACAGTCTCGACCGAGGACGTCCTCGATCAGATGCTCGAGGTCGAGGATCCGACGGCCGAGACCGTCAGCGATGCGATGGAGTCGATGGTTCCGCGGATCGACGTCGACGACCACGTCGAATCGGCGGCCGACCAGTTGCTTTCGAACTCGGTCTCGCTTTTGGTCGTCCTCGACGAACGCGATGAGGTCGCCGGCGTCATCACCAAGGATGACCTGGTCCGCTCCGTGGCACTTAATCGAGATGCACAGCCCGACGACAGCAATCTCGAACCTGCTCGAACCGAAGCCACGAACGAAACTGACGCCGGGTACTCAAACCAGGGGATCTGTGAACGATGCGGCGCGCTGACGAGCGACCTCATCTCGTTCAACGGGCAGCTCCTCTGTACCGATTGCCGTGACGTCTGAGTCGGCGCGAAGGGCTTTACTCCGTGCGGTGATAATTCCGAGTACGTGCCTCAGTCCCCGCCCGAGTTCACCCACAGGGGTGCGATGACCGCGCGGCGAACCCGGGCACGTGATATCTCGACGGCCTCGCCGTCATGACGTTCGGCGATCCCTGACGGGATCTCCCGCCTCGGCGGTTGACACCGCCTCGGCATCCGGAGGCGTCTTCCGACGCCTCCCGCCCGGCACGAGGGTTTCCCGGCCAACCCGGCACGCCGCCAGGGATGAGGTCGGTCGTTAGTGTTCCGGGCGTACATTACGACCTTTTGCAGCGCTCGCTGTGCTCGCTTGCAAAAGCTCGACCAAAAGCCGTCCTCACTTCTGCCGCTCGCTTCGCTCGCGTTAGTCGCTCGTCGGCCTCGCGCTCACATCCGTTCGCGCGAGGGAATCGGCGTCTTTGCGAGCGGAGCGAGCAAAGGATCGGGAGACGACCGAAGGGAAGTCTCCCGGCGACCTTCCGGGTCCTTCGGGCCGTCCTCAGAACGGCGGCGCCGTTCTGATGGGCTGCACAAGAGCTTCGCTCTTGTGAACGCTCGGTCGCCGGATGCTCGTCCGTCAGCCGTTTCACCGCCACTGTGTCTATTTATAGCTTCTCGGTTGGTAGTGCTCCGACCGTATCTGTCCTAAATTCGATAAAAGAGGGCTCTATAGCCAGTTTGGGCTCACGTATTCGAGCGTCACGTCGGATTGGTCAATGTACTCTGAGAGTTCGTGTATGATGTCTCCCACCTCTTGGGCCGAAAGCGTCTGATCCTTCTGAAAGAGAACTCCAGCGGCTTCTTCGATATCCATCTGTGTGAAGAAGTCGTCATCCTGCGTGAGAATGAGGCGGTTTGTCTCGCGTCCGTACGCAGCGATCGCTCGATCGCCAGCGCCAAGGCCGAGTTCTTCGATATCTCCGACCCATTCGACATCGTGACCGAGTTTCCGCAGGTAGTTGATCGTCGCCTGCTCGATGTTTTCGTCAGCGAGGATACGATACCCCATTAGTCACGCACATCGTCAGGATCGGTCGTCAAGTAGTCGTGTTCCTCGATTGCGGATTGCCGCTGGCGTTCAATCGTACGCATCTCTTCGGGATGGTCGTGATAGTACGTGAGCGCCCGATAGACATCGGCCACGTCAAGGTCGTGGCGATCGGCAGCCGTTCTCGGGGAGATCCCCCGTTCTTCGACCTGTTCTTTGAGGAACTGAACAGTAATCCGTCGGCCTTCGAGATGGGGCTCGTCGTGGAGTTCCTGCACGATACGTCTCGTCACTTGGCTCATATCATACGTTACGCCGCCATCATACTTGAACGTCTAGACTGGATTTCTGTCCGGTTTTCACGTTCACTGAGCCTACTAGTAGTTTCTCGCCCGGTAGTGTTCCGGGCGTACACCACGACCTTTCCAGCGCTCGCTGTGTTCTTTCGTGCGTCCAGCCAAACACTCAATAATCGCGTCCACCTACGTCCGGTATGGCGACGATAGAGATCGATGACGACGTTTACGAGGCGTTACAGCTCCCGGAGGGGGAGCGCTCGCCCGCGATGAAGCGGGAGTTGGCGGTCTCGCTATACGCCCGTGACGTGCTCTCTTTCGGGAAGGCGCGTGCGCTAGCGGACCTGTCGAAACGTGAGTTCCAAGAACTTCTCGGCGAGCGTGAAATCCCTCGTCACTACGGCCAACGGGAACTCGAAGAAGACATCGACTATGCCGAGTAGCGGGCTCGTCGTTTCGGACACTTCGCCCCTGCTGAACCTCGCGCTCATTGACCGTCTCGATCTTCTCCGAACGCAGTTCGCCGATGTTACCGTTCCTCGCCAGGTCTGGGACGAACTCACTGAGGGAGACGAGGGGCTGGATGCACTCCGAGAGTTACGCGATGACAATTTATTGAAAATCGTCGATGTGGGGCGTTCAGACCTGTTCGTCGAAATCTTCCATGAACTCGACCTCGGAGAGACAGCGTCGATCTGCTATGCAGTCGAACACGACGCTGACCTCGTTTTGCTCGACGAGCGGGACGGACGACGCGTCGCTCGGAGACACGACTTGGAAGTTACCGGCGTCATTGGTATTCTTCTTCGTGGAGCGAAAACCGATGACGCAGAGTTGGAGCAGGAACTCAATGCTCTCCGCGAAGTTGGCTTCTGGATTTCCGATGACCTCTATTCACGCGCTCTCTCGGAAGTAAACGAGTAGCAGTTTGTCTGTCGGCGGCCAATCGACGGGGCTGATTGTACCTCCATCGGGCCTACTCGTAGTTTCTCGCCCGGTAGTGTTCCGGGCGTACACAACGTCCTTTGGCAGCGCTGGCTGACAATATTGTTTTGTCGAGCGAAACGACCCCGCTCTCGAAAGACACACGGCAGTTCCCGAGCTGAACCTCTCCGGCGTATTTTCTCTACGTGGCTCCGTTTCCACCGGTTTCATCGGCTCGGGTGATGAAATCCCTCGACCAGCTTGGCGTATGCCCATAGACAACCCGATACACGCTCTTTCCAATCAACAGTACGTTTTTGCGGGAGTAGTTCTCAGTATTAGATATGGCTGAGAGAGATACCCGGCGGGTCGCCCGCGATCTCATGAGTGAACCTCATATCCACGGGAGACGAATCAGCGTCCGTCAGGTGTACGCCCTCGTCGAAGAACGCAGTGAAGATCCCGAAGCTGTCGCGGATCGGTACGATCTCGATGTGGCCGACATCTATCACGCGCTGGCGTACTATCACGACCACCTGCGAGAAATGCGTACCGTAGAGCAGGAACGTGACGACGCCATGGGAGACTTCCGTGGGTCGATCGTCCGACCCGAAGGTGTTGATCCGGACACCGCCTGAGATGACTGGGTGGCAGTTCCTCCTCGACGAGAATATCGATCCAAAGACAGCAACGTATCTAGAAAAGGAAGGGATTCACGCCGAGCACGTCCGCGATGCGCTTTGGCAGGGTGCTGATGACGAGGAAGATGTTCTCCCGTACGCACGGGACCACCAACTGATTATTGTGACGAGCGATGTGAAAGATTTCGGTGGTTTACCATCGGCGACTCACGCTGGTATCGTTTTGCTCTACGACGATACGATGCCTGCGTATCTGGTTGCGGCTGGTCTTATGTCGATGGTCGATACGTACCCGAACCGAGATGGGTTCGGCGGTCGAGAAGAACTCGATTCATGGATCTGACTGATTGTATTGATATTGTGGGAATGAGTCACTCAGACGCCCTAATACACTTTCATCGACCCTACTAGTAGAAACTTGGCCGGTAGTGTTTCGGGCGTACACTACGACCTTTTACTACGCGAGCGACTGCGTCGCTCGCTTGCAAAAGCTCGACCAAAAGCACTCCTCGCTTCTGCCGCTCGCTTCACTCGCGTTAGTCGCTCGTCGACCTCGCGCTCACATCCGTTCGCGCGAGTGAACCCTATCTTTGCGAGCGGAGCGAGCAAAGGCTCGGGAGACGACCGAAGGGAAGTCTCCCGGTGACCTTCCGGGTCCTTCGGACCGCTCGGTCGCCGGACGCCCGATTACAAATCCCATGAACCTACTAGTAGTTTCTCGCCCGATAGTGTTCCGGGCGCACCCACTGTCGATAACAGGTTCACCAAGCCCCTGTCCCAGAGGCCACAGTGATTCCGTCACCAGGCGGTTCCCGGTGGCATTCCTTCGCGCAAAAACTCGCCGATGCACTCCGTGCCCTCACGCTGCTTTCGAGTTGCCGTACTTCCCTGATCCTGGTGAGAGTCTCTGGATTCGCTCAGTACCACATTCTAATTTAGTTTCCAGTCAAGTATAATACTGAGATAAATCTTCGCCGTTTAAAAATGCGGCTGCATCGCAGCTTTGAAACGCTTTAGGCGAAAAAGACGAAAACATTAATTGAATCCTATCTCAACAATTGAGTGATGAGTCAAGCGACAGATCGACTTCGTCGGTATATGGAGGACGAACTGGGGGAGTGCCGGAACGAGGACGTACAGGCGCGTCTGGAAGAACTCGCATCGCTGGAGCGGACCATCGACGAGCAATTGTCGGTCGAACTCGAGGTGCTCGCGGCGCTGGCCAACGAGACCCGCTACACCCTCGCGCGGGCGCTGGTGGCAGCCCGCGAGGAGTTGTGCGTGTGTGAACTCCAGCCGCTGGTCGCGGTCAGCGAGAGCGGGTTGAGTCACGCCCTTTCGGAACTCGCGGCGTCGGGGCTGGTCGAATCCCGCAAGGACGGCCGCTGGAAGAAGTACCGTGCGACGAATCGCGCGGTCGCAATCGTGACCGTCCTCGAAGGGACCGTGGCGGTCGAGCCAGCAAGTGACGGGGACTCCCAATGAGCGCGGTCGAACACGAGCACGGCCCGGACTGTGACTGTCCCGACTGTGGCGATCCGCGGTCGATGGACTTTCTCGATAAGTATCTCACTGTCTGGATCTTCGGCGCGATGGCGATCGGCGTCGGACTCGGTGCCTTCGCGGATGGTGTCACCGCGCCGATCAATGACTTCTATCTCGTCGAAATCGGCCTGATTTTGATGATGTACCCACCGCTGGCGAAAGTCAACTACGGGCAGTTACCGCGGGTATTTGCCCAGTGGCGCGTCCTGGGCCTGAGCCTGCTGCAGAATTGGCTTATCGGGCCGACCCTGATGGTCGGGCTGGCGCTGCTCTTTTTCGGCGGGATCGTCCCAGGGCTGCCGGCACGCCCCGATTTCTTCCTCGGACTCGTGTTCATCGGGATGGCCCGGTGTATCGCGATGGTGCTCGTCTGGAACGATCTTGCTGATGGCTCAAGCGAGTATGCCGCCGGCCTGGTGGCGTTCAACAGCGTCTTCCAGATTTTGACGTACGGTGTGTACATTACCTTCTTCGCACTCGTTCTGCCGGACGTGCTCGGGTTGGAGACGTTGACGGCCGGGATCGCCGAGTTCGAGATCACTGCCGGCGAGGTCTTTGCGGCGATCGCGATCTTCCTCGGACTTCCCTTCGCTGCAGGCATTGCCTCGCGGTTCGTCGGTACCCGAACGAAGGGCAAAGCGTGGTATGACGAGGATTTCGTCCCGAAGATCGATCCCCTCACCCTTGTCGCACTGCTGTTCACCGTCATCGTGATGTTCGCCACGCAGGGCGGAAAGATCCTCGACGAGCCAGGGAACGTGGTCCTCATCGCCGTCCCGCTGACGATCTACTTCCTCGTGATGTTCGTCGTTAGCTTCGCGATGGGTCACCGGATCGGTGCGGACTACTCGACGACGACAGCGATCGGCTTTACGGCTGCTTCGAACAACTTCGAACTCGCGATCGCCGTCGCCGTCGCGGTCTTCGGCGTCGAGTCGAGTGTCGCCTTCACGACCGTTATCGGCCCGCTGATCGAAGTGCCCGTGTTGCTCTCGCTGGTCTACGTCGCGTTGTGGCTCCAGCGGACGGTCGACTGGCGCGGCCACACTACCGGACAGCTCGACAGCACGAAACCGACGACAGTTGCGGAGACTGACGCGGAACCCGTTACGGAGGACGATTAACCCATGACGGAAGCCACCGATAGACCCGAACCGCGTTCGTGTGCGTCCAGAACGCCGGTCGCTCACAGATGGCCTACGCGTTCGTGAAGAGAGAACTGGACGCGAGGTCTTGACGAACAGCTGTTGATCGTCACGGGCGGGACCCGACCAGCGGATTACGTCCACGAGGAAGTGGTCGAGGCGATGGGCAAAATCGGGTTCGATCTCTCGGATCGGAAGCCCCGCGAAACCACGCTCGAAGAGACTGCAAACAGTGACCTCCGTCATCACGATGGGGTGTTCGGCCGGGGGCGTCTGTCCGGCGACCTGGAGCGGCGACAGCCGCGACTGGGGCCTCGAAGATCCTGACCACAAACCGCGCGAGGAGGTCGCCGCGATCCGCGATGAGATCGAACGGCGAGTCACGGAGCTGCTCGACGAGGTCCCAACCGAGAGACTCGAGACGAGCGAGTGCGCAGACTCCCGAATCTGTTTCAATAGTATTTGAAACCGATAGCTATATGTCTCCCTTCGTTTTAGATTTGTTTGAAATGGTGGTCACACAGTGGCGCTGGTGACACTCCTCTTCGAGATACTCCGAGCAGGGATCGACGAGACGCTGTCGTACCTGACGTTGCATGTCATCACGTGTCTGGTGCCCGCCTTTTTCATCGCCGGGGGGATCTCGGCGGTCCTGTCGGATCACTTCGTCACGAAGTACCTGAGCGCGGACGCACCGAAACTGCACGCCTATTCGATCGCGTCCGTATCGGGCGTGGCGCTGGCCGTGTGTAGCTGCACGATCCTCCCGATGTTCGCCGGCCTCTACAAGAAAGGCGCGGGGATCGGCCCCGCGACGGCCTTTCTGTTCTCGGGGCCGGCGATCAACGTCCTCGCCGTCGTGTTCACCGCGAGTGCGCTCAGCCTCCCGCTCGGGGGCGCGCGAGCGTTCTTCGCGGTCACGATGGCCGGGGCGATCGGCCTCACGATGGCCTTCGTCTTCGGGAGTGGCGACGACCGCGAGACTCCGGAGGGACAACCCGCGATGACTGACGGGGGTGAGCGAACCGAGCGCGAGCGGCCGCTGTGGGTGACGGGCGGCTTTTTCGGGAGTCAGGTCGCGATCCTCCTGATCGCCGCCACCGGCTTGCTCACCTGGGCGGTCAAAGCACCGGTGCTCGCGCCGCTGTTTGGCGTGCTCGGCTACTTGCTGTGGGCCGAATTCGATCGGGACGTGATCGACGAGTGGCTGCAGGAAACGTGGTTCTTCACGCGGACGATCTTTCCGTTGTTGCTCGTGGGCACGTTCGTCATCGGCATCATCGGCGCGATCGCAGCGATCGTCCAGGGGATGGGGCCCTTGGAGACGATCACGCGAGGCGGCGAGACGTTCGTCGCCCACCAGGTCGCGCCCGGATTGCTCACGAAGGGGATCTTCGGCGAGACGACGGTGCTGTCGGCCGGCCTGGGCGCGGTCATCGGCGCGATCCTGTACATGCCGACGCTGCTGGAAGTACCCATCGTCGGCTCGCTGTTCGGGTACACGAACGGTCTGATGGCTGACGGCCCCGCGCTCGCGTTGCTACTTGCCGGCCCGTCGCTGTCGCTGCCGAACATGCTGGTGATCTGGAAGACCATCGGCACCAAGCGGACGGCGCTTTACGTCGGACTCGTCGCCCTCGCGGCCACCGTTGCTGGGCTGATTTGGGGCCTGCTGATCGTCTGAGCTATCGCTATCGAATCACCATACGAACCAACAACACGACCCATGAAAATCGAAGTCATCGGCCCTGGTTGTGCCAGGTGTAAGAAGACCGAACAGCACGTCACGCAAGCACTCGATCAACTCGACGCTATCGATGCGACTGTCGAGAAAGTCGAGGACCAAATGGAGATCATCGACCGCGGTGTGATGCACACGCCGGCCGTCGCCGTCGACGGCGAGATACAGACGGAAGGCGACATCCCGGACGTCGATCGACTCGTCGAGGTGCTGCAGTCGGCGTAAGGCGTAGATGCGTGCGGCCTCCATCGGGCGAGGCCGGAGAAGCGACCGGCTTCCATCGATCGACCGGTCGTCTGTGCCCCTGTGAAAACCAGCGAGTACACGTCCGTTTACCGTCCAGATTGGATCTCGGTCGGTGAGTTCTGTTCGCCTAATCGTCAGATTCTGATCACGATCTTTCACTTTCAGTCCATGACGTAGTTATAAATACTGTGGTATTGTATCACATGGGTTGGGATGGCAACCGAGACGTGTGCAGTCTGTGACGGGGAGTTTCCGTTCGATAGCACTGTTCATCTTCTCGTGCACACGAACACTGAGGACGGCGTCCTCGAGTGGTACGTCTGTCAGCAATGTTACGAGCAGGACGTTGCGTCGCTGCTGGAGTGATCCACCCCAACCCTCGTGGTATCGTCACTCTCGGAAGGGTTATGCCCGCTACAATTGTACATTTGTTTGCAATGGCAAACGGAAAAGTAGATTTCTTCCACGACACTGGCGGGTACGGTTTCATCGAGACTGCGGACGCGGACGACGACGTTTTCTTCCACATGGAGGACGTTTCGGGCCCGGATCTCGAAGAGGGACAGGATATCGAATTCGACATCGAGCAGGCCGAGAAGGGGCCCCGCGCGACCAACGTCGTCCGCGCATAGATCTTCGCGTCGCTGCCGGTCGGCAGCGCTGTAACGATAGTCTTTTCAGATGAGACATCGGTCGGACTGATTTCGTGAGCAGGGACCACCTCGAACCGCAAGAGCCCTCCCGGCATTTCGAAAACGTGTCCGTCGCCTCTGGACGAAGAGTCACGCGCTGTCGTGGGTAGTGTTCAGATAAGGATCTAACCAGAGTGAGACTGCCCTGAAAGGGCGATCCAGTTTCGGTCCCGCGCCTCGCTGTCGCCGGAAATCGGAGATTTCCGAGATGACGAAAGAGCTTCGCTCTTTCGGACCACGCGCTTCGGCCGCGTTGCGGCCTGCAGTGCTTGCTTCGTCGGGGTTCCCGAAAAGGGAGGTCGGCGTCGCCGACCTCCGCAAACCGTGGCGGCTGCGCCGCCACGCGTGGATCGCCCTTTCATTTTACCAGAAGACGCAGTCTTCTGGTCGCCCGAAAATCTTCGATTTTCGCAGGCCGCCAGGACCCGGCTGAAAAGCCAGCAGAAACAAACTCTTTGCTCGGTGCTTATCTGAACACTGCCCTGTCGTGAGCGCGTGGATTTTTACCGTCCGCTCACCCACAGAGGGACATGGGCGAATTCGACCTGGATCTGGGAGCCGTCGAATCAGAGTTGCCGGACGCGGACGACGGGTCGCCGGACGGCCGTGTTGTGCTGGATGTTCTCGACGGAACGACGCCCGAGGGAGAGTGGGTCGATCTCGTCGATGACGGCGCGATCCTCGTGTTGAACGTCGAGGGTGACGTCAACGAACGGGCCGCTGGCTTCGCCCGAGACATCCGTGATGCGGGTGGGAGTTTGATGCACTTTCGTGGCTTCCTCGTCGTGACGCCGCCAGGCATCGAGATCGACACGGACCGGCTGTCCTGACCGGCCGCGGGGGACGCTTGCCGGTGAGCGATGGCCCGTTCGGCCGCATGGTTGTCCGCAGGCTGACGGTTTATACCCGCAGAGCCCGTACCATCAGGTATGCCACTGAAGTCCACGAGCCAGGCGACGTTCGACCCAGACGACCGCTGGGACGGCGGCACGACCTGGATCGCCCATCCCGAGGAGTCGATGCAACGGGCGAGTCACGCGCTGGTTGTCGATGGTGACGTGTGGGTCGTCGATCCCGTCGACGCCGACGGACTCGACGAGCATCTCGCCGACCTCGGCGATGTCGCGGGCGTCGTCGTCCTTCTCGACCGCCACAAGCGGGACACCGATGCGGTCGCACTCGGACACGACGTGCCGGTGTACATCCCGGAGTGGATGGACGGCGTGGCCGAAGCGATGACTGCACCGGTCGAACGCTTCGGGACGACGCTGGCGGACACGTATACTGTCTACCCGATCAAGGATTCGCGATTCTGGCAGGAAGCCGCGCTGTACGACGAAGACGACGGGACGCTCGTGATTCCCGAAGCGGTCGGGACGGCGTCGTATTTCCGCACGGGTCGCGAACGCATCGGGATCCATCCGATGCTCCGTCTCAGACCGCCCCGCCGACTCCGGGAATTCAGTCCGGAGCGCATCCTCGTCGGCCATGGCGAACCGCTCCGGTCGGACGCCGACGACGCACTTGCCGACGCGGTAGACGGGGCACGACGCCGGACGCCGGCGCTGTATTTCGACGCAGCAAAGGACCTCGTATTCGGATGACTGCTCCGGGGACAACGGATCCGATCTACGCTACTGCGGGACTGATCGACGTCCTCTTAGAGCAGGCGGCCGAGCGCGCACCCGATCCGGTCACGATCTCGCTGTCAGTGACAGCCGCTGGCGATTTCTCGGCGCTCGACCTTCCGCCAGAGACGCCCGTGTTCACCCATCTCTACCTCCCGGACGCCGGCAGTTCCATAAACTTCGTCTTCGGCGTCGATTTGGGCACGCCCGCGGGACAGACCCAGGGCCGATTCGTGTCCCACCCTGAAGGGCGACTCGAACCCGCCCAGTCGGACGACTTCCACGCGGTCGTGTTCGTGGCTGTCCCACCGTGGGATCGCGATTCGATTGCCGTCTTCGACCGCGACAGTTCGCCGCGTGAGCTTCAGGTGCTCGACGTTGAACCACCGGAAGAGCACCTGGACTGATATCTACTCCTCCAAGTAACCGAGGTCCTGCAGCTGGGTGGCGATCTCTTCGAACTCTGCCTCGGTGAGCTCCCCCGAGCGCTGGTGCTGGATGACGATGCTTCGGAGCAGAAACCGGACGAGGTCGCTCGTCGAGGAGAAACTTGTCCCCTCGATCGTATGTTCGACGCGGTCTGCGAGTTCTTTCGGGATCGAAACGGTGGTGTATTCGGTCATGTCGATCCAGACGGGAGCGACCGGGTTAGGCATTGCGTCGAAAGTTACTGATGGTTCTGCTAATCCGGACGACGGGAAGGATCCCCGTGGGAAGAGAGTGTGATTGCAATGAAAACTATCGTGATGGAACAACCCCTCATTTTTTCCATGTTCCATGTGACGGTTGTTTTGGGATATTAACCATGGCAATACTCGATTCCTTCGGTGGACTGGTAGCGGGCCTGATCGCGGCACTGGTCATGCTGGTGTTCGCGATCCTGAGTTTCTTCGTCACGGTGTTCATCGTGGACGTCGGGGCGAATCTGGCAGTGGATAGTCCGAGTCCGGACTTCGTGACGCTCTCGGCCGCGATCCTCTCGTCAGGGGCGATCGTCGCTGGCGCGTCCCCGATGACGGGCCTCGCCGGCGAGTGACGATTCATCCGAAGCCTTCGGATTCGATCCGCTTCTCCGGGATACCCAGCCGTTCGACGGCCGCAACGAGACTGTACACCATCGCGTTGATCCCGCAGGCGTAGACGTCGACGTTGTCGGGATCGATCGATGAGGACTCGTTCGAACCCGGGCCGTCTTCGATCCGTTTGTCGAGGAGCGCCCCCACCGGCGTCGCGACTTTCGTCTGGTCGATGTGCTTGAGCAGGGCGTGCTGGACGTAATCCGTCTCGCCGTCCCAGTCGCTGAGATACGGCTCCCGGCTGAGACAGGGCACGAAGTGAAAATTGTCGCGCTCGCGGGCCAGTCTTCGGAACGCTGCCCGATACGGCAGGTCGTCGGCCCACGCCGCGCCGAGGAACAGCCAGACGTCGCGTCGCTCTCCGTCGTACTCGTCGCGCCCGGTCTCGAACAGGTAGTCGATCATGCTCTTGAACGGGGCCACGCCGGTACCCGTCGCGAGAAAGACAATGTCCCGTGGCGAGGAATCTGCCAGGACGAGGTCCCCGTACGGACCGCGGACAGTCACCTCGTCGCCGACGGCGATATCGTCACAGATCCGAGGTGAGAGCCGCCCGCCCGGTACCCGCCGCACGCAGATTTCGAGGGTGTCACGCGTGGGTGAACTCGCTAGCGAGTACGCCCGTGACGTTCCATCGTAACGGAGTCCGATGTACTGACCGGCGACGAAATCGACATCGGACTCGGTGGCCAACTCGACGCGGGCGAGCATCGGCTTCGGCCGATCGTATCGCTCTGCCAGCGTCGCCACGCGTCGGGCCACGGGCTGATGCCCGTCGGCGACGAGGCGTTCGCGCAAGCCATCCCAGTCGGCCGGCCCCTCGATCGGGCTGTATTCCGGAGCGGCCTCGGCGACCCAGCGATTGATCGCCCGCGTGACCTCCGGCCGCCGGTCCTGATCCATCTTCGTGACCCGCGTCACGCGAGCGGACTCCGTGACCAGCGGGAGGTCGGCGATCGCGTCGTGCTGGGATGCGTGGTCCCTGACCTGAGCATCCATACCGGACGCATGAGGCACCGATGGAAATGCATACCGGCCCCGTCAAACAATTCTTCCGCCGGCTCTCCACGTTGACCGGCATCTGCGCACGAAAATGCTCGCTCGGCTGTGCGCGTCTGGCGTGATGCAAATCCCAACTTGTCGCATTTGCTGCTCACGGATTGTTCGCAGTAAAATACGGTGGGGCTGGGATTTGAACCACGCGAAGGTGGTCGCACGCTGCCTCACGGCTACGCCGTTCGGCTTATCGAGGTCGCTTTGCGACCTCGCTCCGTTCGCGCTCCACCTTCTCTAATTCAAATCCCAGGTGAATCCGTTGCTCCTCGCGAGATTGCTCGGAGCAAAGCGGTGGGGCTGGGATTTGAACCGAGCCAAGACGGTCCTGCTCACTTCGTTGCGCGGGCTGCGACTTGTCGGCTTCAAATCCAGTTGCACCGCTCAGCGCTCACGTTCGTTCGCGCAGAAGCGGTGGGGCTGGGATTTGAACCGGAACCAGACGGTCGGCCTCACTGCGTTCGGCCGCTGCGACTGGTAGGGCTCAAATCCCAGTTGACGTATTTATCGCTCGCGGTTTTGCTCGCGACAAAAGTACGGTGGGGCTGGGATTTGAACCCGATGCCAGACGTGCTCGCTTCGCTGCGCGCGTCTGCCGTGATTCAAATCCAGTTGCACCGCTCCGCGCTCACGTTCGTTCGCGCAGAAGCGGTGGGGCTGGGATTTGAACCCAGGAGGCTTGCGCCACCGGTTTTCAAGACCGGCGCAATGGGCCGCTCTGCCACCCCACCACGATAGCCTGGACGACCATGCCTCGGTATGGTCACACCGGCGGTCACTCAGGTGCGTTTGCCAGCACCAACACGTGCCAAACCGGAACCGAGCGGTCGCGTGTGCGATTGGCTGCGGCATCTAAACGAATGAACACACTGAATTTCAAGCTGTCGTTCTCAGTCGTGGCCTGACGGGTTGCCGTGACGCCCCGAACGCGACCTGACGACCACGATCAGAGGGATAGCTGTCGTACTCGTGATCCGCTACTGCAGCGACAGGGGCCACACAGCAACCAGCCAAACGCGTTTGGTGATCCAGGTCCTACCTGTGAGCATGTCTCCTGTCGAGTTTTGGGGCCACGTCGACCAATCGCGCGACGGAACTGACCAGGCGGAAACAGGCACCGCTGTCCATCCTACCAGACACTGCTGATGAGTGACGAATCGACGGCCGAAACAGGAGAAAACGACACAGTGACTGTGACGGTCTTTGACGGCGAGACTCGGACCGAGGTATCAGTCACGCGCGGCCGGACACTTCGTGACGTGCTCCTCGAACAGGGATTCTCGCCGTACACACGGCTGACAGCGTCAGCGAACTGCGGCGGCCGTGGGCTCTGTGCGACCTGTGGCGTGCGGTTGCGTGATGGGCCGCCGCCGAAGCATTGGCACGATCGGCTGGCAGCCCGGTTTGGCTATCCACGACTGTCCTGTCAGGTGACCGTCGAGGCCGATCTCACCGTCGAACTGGTCGCGGACAAACGCATCTGGGGATCTCGGAACGCCACCGAAAACGATTCCCGGTGACGGCCGGCCCACGGCTCGAAACTTCGCGCCCACAGCCCTGACCTTTTGATGGTTGAGTCCAAGTATCCCCTATGGATCGTGAACTCTCCTTGCCGGTGGCTGTGGGGATCATCCTCGCAGTTATCGCCGCAGGCACTGGTGGACTGATCGTGGCACCGATCGGGATGACGGCCGAGACGACGCTGATGATGGTACTGCCGTCGATGCTCGTCTTCGCCGTCGTCGTGTTCGTCGTCGGTGTCATGCACGGCCAGCACCGCGCGAACACCTAATCACGGTTCGGTCGCTGCCGGCCGACCGGCAAGTTTTTTCGCCGCCTGCACCGAGCCAGGGACATGACTGATCGCGACCCGCTGTCGGCGGTCTCGCCGTTGGACGGCCGCTACGCCCGCTACACCGACCCGCTGGTGCCCTACGCCAGCGAATCGGGACTGATCCGCGCCCGCGTTCGCGTGGAAGTCGAGTACCTGCTCGCGCTCGCCGACCTCGACGCGACGCCCCTCGAAATCGACGACGACCAGCGCGCGACACTTCGGGCCGTCTACGAGGACTTCGACGACGAGGACGCCGCCCTGGTCAAGCAGATCGAAACTGAAGGGACCGAGGAGTACGACGCGACCAACCACGACGTCAAGGCCGTCGAGTACTTCCTCCGGGAACGACTCCCCGCCGATCTCGACGCCGAACAGTGGCTGCACTTCGGGCTCACGAGCGAGGACGTCAACAACCTGGCCCAGCGAATCCTGGTGAAGCCTGCTGTCGAGGACGTCCTCCTGCCTGCCCTGCGGGACGTCCGGGACGCCCTGGTCGAACTTGCCCAGACCTATCGGGACACGCCGATGCTCGCCCGGACCCACGGCCAGCCGGCCACGCCGACGACCTTCGGCAAGGAGATGGCCGTCTACGCCTCGCGACTCGGCCGTGCACTCGGGCGAATTCAGTGGGCGACAGACGGACTCTCCGGGAAACTCGCCGGGGCGTCGGGGACCTACGCCGCTCACCACGCGGCCTACCCCGACGTGGACTGGCCGGCGTTCGCGCTGGGATTCGTCGACTCGCTCGGCCTCGACCACGAACCACTCACCACGCAGGTCAACCCGTGCGATGATCTCGCGACGCTGTTCGGCGCACTCCAGGGCGCGAACCGGATCTTGCTTGACCTCGATCTCGACGCCTGGCTGTACGTCTCGGATCGCTATCTCGGCCAGCGATCCGTCGACGGTGAGACCGGCTCCTCGACGATGCCACACAAGGTCAACCCGATCGACTTCGAGAACAGCGAGGGCAACCTCTCGAAGGCCAACAGCGATCTGGACTTTCTGGCGGGGTACGTCACCAACTCCCGACTCCAGCGTGACCTCTCCGACTCGACGGTCAAGCGCAACATCGGCGGCGCGCTCGCTCACTGCCTGATCGGCTACGAGAAACTTCAGCAGGGGCTCGGGAAGGTCGTCCCCAACGAGACAGTCATGCGTGAGGACCTCGAGGCGACCTCCGCCGTCATCGGCGAGGCTGTCCAGACGATCCTCCGACGGGAGGGCTACACCGACGCCTACGAGCGCGTCAAAGAACACACCCGCGGTGAGTCGATCACGATGGCAGACTTCGAGGCGTTGTTTGCGGATCTCGATGTCGATCCGGCGGTCAGGGATGAACTCGAAGCCTTGACGCCGGCATCGTATACGGGTATCGCCGACGAACTGGCTGACGTTCAGTAGCCGGGAGCCGACGCGTTCGCCCTCCCGTTGGGACACGCCATCTTCGACCTATTGCTCAGGCATATCGATACCCTCTTTTCCTCGCCTGTGGGATCTATCGCCATGACGAAACAGATCGCCGCCATTCCGGGCGACGGCATCGGTCAGGAAGTGCTCCCCGCGGCCATCGACGTCCTCGAAGCGCTCGATCGTGATTTCGAGTTCGTCGAGGGGCGCGCGGGCAATGCCGTCTACGAGCGCGAGGGCACGCCCCTGCCCGAGGAGACCCGCGAACTCGCCCGCGAGGCCGACGCGACGCTGTTCGGTGCCGCGGGGGAGCTTGCGGCCGACATCATCCTCCCGCTCCGCCAGGACGTCGAGTCCTTCGCCAACATCCGCCCGGCTCGCGCGTACCCGGGTGTCGACGCTGTCAAACCCGAGACCGATCTGGTTTTCGTCCGGGAGAACACCCAGGGCGTCTACGCCGGCTTCGAATCCGACCTCACTGACGACGTCGCGACGTTGACGCGACTCATCACCAAAGACGCCTCCCGGAAGATCGCCGAGTACGGCTTCGAGTACGCCGACGAACACGACGCCGACCGGATCACTGTCGCCCACAAGGCCAACGTGATGCGAAAGACCGACGGGCTGTTCGTCGACACCGCCGCGGAGGTTGCCGAGGAGATGGACGTCGAGTACGACGAGGCCCTGATCGACGCGCTGGCGATGCACCTCGTCTTGCACCCCGAGGATTACGACGTGATCGTGACGCCGAACCTCGCGGGCGACGTGCTCTCGGACCTCGCAGCGGGCCTCGTCGGCGGGCTCGGCATGCTGCCAAGCGCCAACGTCGGCGACGACAACGCGCTGTTCGAACCCGTCCATGGCTCGGCCCCCGATATCGCCGGTGAGGGGGTTGCCAACCCCTCGGCGATGATCCTCTCGGCCGCCATGATGCTCGAGTACTTCGACTACGACGAGGACGGCCAGCGTGTCCGTAACGCCGTCGAGACCGTGCTCGAAGACGGGCCGCGCACGCCCGACCTCGGTGGCGACGCCTCTACCGAGGAGTTCACGGACGCCGTTCTCGAACAGCTTTGAACGGCTGATAGTGCCTTCCTGGCGGCTTGCGGGCCGGCAATCGCACTCGGCACATCGAGACCGACCTTCTTAAGACGGAGTAGTGCAACGCTCAGAGGGAAAACGGGACTGTCGGCACGCCGACGGCCCGGAGGAGATCACCATGATACTGACAGTCACACCGAATCCGGCGGTCGATCAGACGATCGAGATGGACGAAGAAGTTCAAGCCGATACCGTCCAGCGAAGTACAGACGCACAGTTCAACTCCGGCGGGAACGGCATTAACGTATCACAGTTCGTCCGCGCTTTGGGGTCGGAAACAGTCGCAACGGGTTTCATCGGCGGCTTCACTGGCTACTTCATCGAGCAGGATCTCGTCGAGTACGACGTGCCGACCGATTTCGTCGAGGTCGACGGCGAAACACGGATCAATACGACACTGCTGACGCCCGAAAGCGAGTACCACATCAATCAGTCCGGCCCGTCGGCTGACCGAGACGCCGTCGACGAACTGATCGAAACGCTCCAGGATCACGACCCATCGGTGATCAATATCGGCGGCAGCCTGCCGCCGGAGATGGACGCTGCTGACGTCGATCGGATCGCGTCGGCCGGCGACTGGGACACGGCCCTCGACGTTCACGGCGAACTGATGATCGAACTCGACGGGGAGTACGAATACTGCAAGCCCAACCGCGAGGAGCTGACGGCCGCGACCGGGATCGAGGTCGAGACCATTGACGACTGTGCGGAGGCGGCCCGCCAACTTCAGGAGCGGGGCTACGAGCGCGTCATCGCGTCGATGGGCGGCGATGGGGCGGTACTGGTTACGCCCGAGGAGACGCTGTACGCACCGCCCTTGGACGTCGACGTGGTCGACACCATCGGTGCCGGCGACTCGATGTTCGCCGCCGTGCTGTGGGCCTACGAGCAGGGCTGGGACGACGAACGTGCGCTCCGGGCCGGGGTCGCAACCTCTGCGCACCTCGTCAGCGTCAAGGGGCCGAGCGTCCACGAACTCGATCCCGAAGCGACAATGGAGCAGGTTCGCGTCTGGTCGATGCGAGCGTGAGCGACACCGTCCGTGAGTGAGCGAGTGGGGTCGCGAGTGAAATCAGTCGGCAGGAAATTCCGCATACGTTATTACGACGGCACCGAAACGACGAGTCGGTGACCTACTGATGCCGTTTTACGGCGGAGACGAACTCGGAAACGTCTACGACGAGGCTCTCGACGGAGGGTTCGGACTCGTCGCGAGTAACGTCGCGGAACCGAACACGATGATGGGGCTCATGGAGGGAGCCGACCAGGCCGATTCGGACCTGCTCATCCAGATGAGCGCCGGTGCCTGTCGCTTTGCGGGCAACGGCGACGCCGAGGCGGGCCTGCGCTCGATGGGGACGTATATCGACACCATCGCCGAGCAGTACGACATCGGCGTCTTCCTCAACATGGACCACCAGACGGACATGGACTTCATCGACATGCAGGTCGAGACGGCCATCCCCTCCTCGATCATGATCGACGCCTCCCACGAGGACTTCGAGGAGAACGTCGCCCGCTCGAAGAAGGTCGTCGAAAAGACCGAGCAGGCCGACGAGGAGATCCTCGTCGAGGCCGAACTCGGCCAGATCAAGGGTGTCGAGGACGAGATCGTCGCCGAGGAGGCCTTCTACACCGACCCCGAACAGGCTGTCGAGTTCGTCGACCGGACGGGCTGTGACCTGCTGGCGATCTCCGTCGGGACTCAACACGGCGTCGCCAAAGGGAAGGACCTCGATCTCAAACCCGATCTCGCGACGGATATCAAGGAGGCCCTCTCGGACCACGGGCTGGACACGCCGCTGGTCCTGCACGGCTCTTCGGGCCTCCAGCCGGATCAGCTGTCTGACTTCATGAATCGCGGGATCTGCAAGGTCAACAAGGACACCCGCTACCAGTACGAGTACACGCGGACCCTCTATGACCTCTACCGGGAGGAACCGAACGACATCGTCCCGCCGGAGGGCGTCGAGGACCAGCGGGATTCGTTCTTCAACGACGTCGACTGGTCGCCCAACAAGGACCGCTTCGATCCCCGTGTCGGCGGCCGCGACGTCCGCGAGCGTATCGCCGAAGTCTATGCCGGCCTCGCGGAAGTCTCGGGCAGCGCCGGTCGAAGCCTCTACAAGTAAGAGTCTGCGGACTGGGGCGAACTGATTCTGTCAGCCCATTCCCCAAACTATTATATATGTTTGGGCTGATTGCACGATTGAGGTATACGAATAATGTCAGCAATGGGACGTGAGGGGTGCGACTTCGAAGAGATAGCCGCCGACATCCGGCGGCGCAAAGATCGCGACGAAGAGTACGCCCGTCTGGGCGTCTGGTGATCGGCGTCACGGACTGCTCGGATTTTCATCCACCATCTTTTCGACGGCCTCGCGCCAGCGTGGCACGTCCAGTGCGACCAGCCCACGGATGTGGCCTGCCGGCCGGTCCGGTAGGTCGCTGACGAGGTCCGTCACCGTCTGCTCGAAGCGAGCAAGCGTCTCGACGAGGGTCGTCTCGTCGAACAGCTGGCCGGCGTTCCAGGTGCCGTCGCCCGTCTGTTCGTAGTCCAGCACGACCTGTCGGTGTTTGCACACCGTCGCGCCGATGCGTTCGTAGCGCTCGACAACGCTGTCGTCGGCCCCGGCGACGACCGCCGCCACGCCGGTACACACCGCATAGAGTCCAGCCTGGCGGTCGAGGAGTTCCAGATACGTCTCCGCTCCCGGAGTCTTCCGGGCTTCCACGAACGGCGCACAGAGCACCGTCTGTGCGTGGTAACTCCAGTACGCTACAGCGTCAGGACCGAGTCGGCTCGCCGCTTCGACGGTGAGCGCCACCAGCAGCTGTGAGACGATCAGCGCTTCCGCGGTCCGCCCCTCGGCGACGTCTCCGTCGACGATGTCGTCGACGATATCGAAGTATTCCTGCGTGAGTATCGTCATCCGAACGACCCTGTCACGATCGGACGCCGGCAGATCGAGCGCCTCTGCGACCGCCTCGATCAGTATCACCGTGTCCAGCTTCGGGCGACGGTCGCGCTTTGGGAGTGCCTCGCTCGGAGAGAACGCCAGTTCGTAGACCGGGCGCGCCCCCGGCGGCGGTACTCTTTCGACCAGCGTCTCGACGTGGTCGAGCATCCGCTCACGACAGGCGTCTGCGTGTTCCTCGAAGGCACCCTGGTCGGCCGCCGACAGTGTCGAAGGGCGATAGAGCACTGCCGGAGTGGTTGCCCCATCGACACTTGAGCGTTCGGGTCCGGCAGACAGTGCTCTATCGCTGCTTTCAGTGAGCGGTTGCCGATTGACCTGGCAGTGGACTCGTCCCGTTGAAGAGAATCGACGAAGCCATCCTCTCACGGTCGCGGGCATCTCCGGTCAGACTCCCTCCAAGTGCGGTTTTCGGGGCCGTTCGACGCAGTATTCGGGTGAACTGTTCCCCCTCCAGAACGCTTTTTGCCGCTGTCGACGTGTCTTACACACAGAGTCGGGTCAATCGCGACGAAACATCTCATCCATGGAAACACTACCACTGTCCTCGACGCCGCGGTTCGAACCGCTGGCTGCACCAACCGGTATTCAGGTCGTCGATCCGATCGACGGAGGGCAGTTCACTTTTCTGACTCCCGATCCGGTGGAGACGGACCCGGCACCGAAGGACGCGCTGCCGGTGCCAGTCGACGGCGCAGTGTCGATCGATACTGACGTGATTCGGACGCCGTATCTCGTGGGCGTCTGGATCAGAGATGGAGAGTTCGACCTCGTCGAGCAGTGTACGGGGGGCGATCAGGTATCACTTCCCGACGGGCGATACGTCGTCGAGTTTTCCTCCGTCCAGCTCAAACTCTATCTGGGGATCGACGGGCCTGCGACCGTCGATGCGACGGGTGATCTCGTCGAATTTTCGACGTCGGGAGAGTCCGACGTGGTCGTCGGATTGCGATCGTATCACGAACAGCCGGCACGGACGATCACGACGACGGAGAGCCCCCCTGACGTCATGAAGGCGATTTCACAGTTCCGGGCCGCGCTGAAGACCACGTCACCGGAGCGGTCGTTCCCAACGCTTCGGGGTCATCCCCCGCTGGTGGAGTTCGGCGAGGAGTTTTCCGCACCTGGTGGTGCTCGGCTGTCTCCGGCGTCGCTGTCGATCGAATTGCCACCCCGCTGGGATCGCATCTTGCCGGCCGCGCCGCTATCGTACTATCTCGATGCGGATCTCGTTCCCGGCGATCGGGCTCGGCTCCATCTCGATGGGGAGACGGTTCCGCTCGTTGGGCCCGATGGCTACGAACAGCGGATCGCACAGATTCTCAAGCACGTGTTCACGCTCGATTGTGTGGTCCGGACCGAGGGGCTGTACAACGTTGATCTCCACGAGCGATCGGTGCTCGAAGCCCGCACTGACCTGGATTTCCAGCGGTTGTACGACCTCCCGCTGGCCGAGCGGACTCTGGCCTATCTGGATGTCCCGTTTGAGACTGTCGAACCAGCCACGCCGGAGTGGAAGCTGACTGCCGACGTCCAGCCCGAACCGGAGAACGCTCGGGTGTTGCCGTTCCTCTCGTCTGACCTCGCCCTCATTCGGGCGACGGGCGACGACGACATCGAGCCGGAGGACCTTTCGGAGGCCTCGCCGGACGTCGAATCGTTCTTCCGTGACGGCCCGGCGATGCCGGACGAACCGGTGTTACTTCGTGGCGCTGCCGACGTGCGTTCGGGGACCTCGCCGGGTGAATCCGAGGTCGCAGAGCGGGTCTTCCGGCCGGATCCCACTGACAGCCTGATGCATACGTTCGTCGGCGACGGGATTCCCCTGGGTGCGACCAAGATGACGCCCGAGATGTTCCGTCGCCGCCTGGAGTACGAACCAGTCGAGTCCGGCCGGGTCCGGGTCGACGTCATCGTCAACGAGGACGCGATGAGCGACGAGACCGCGGTTTCGGACGTCTACGGAACGCGCGACTGGATCGACTTCGACGTCACGATCCACTCGGACCTCACGCAGGGCGAACTCGCCGACGTCTTCCAGCGTGACACTGACTTTCTCCACTACATCGGCCACGTCGACGACGAGGGGTTCAAATGCAGCGACGGCTATCTGGATGTCCGATCACTGTCGTCGGTCAACATCAGCGGCTTTCTCCTCAACGCTTGCCAGTCCTACGAGCAGGGCAAGGCACTGGTTGACGCCGGGGCCGTCGGTGGGATCGTCACCCTCGCGAATATTCCGAATCCGACGGCGACGAGTATCGGGAAAACGCTGGCCAGATTGCTGAATGTTGGCTTTACTATAGCAACTGCCCGGTCTCTTTTAGAAAGGGATGAACAACTCGCCAGTCGATATATGGTAATCGGTGATGGAGACTCGAATATTGCCAAGAGTCAATCTGGAGCTCCGTACGCTATAGATGTCACGAAGCAAAAATCCGATCTCATAACTTTCAACATTTACGGATATCCGATATCAGCGATCTCTATGGGTGGGCTCCGAAGTTGGCATACAAAATCACTTGAACAGGATCAACTGACTCCAACCAGAATGATGAACGTTGAATTGCCCCGGTCAGACTTCACCGAGTTCATTCTTAAAGAAGACTTTCCAGTATTTATTGATGATAAACTCACGTGGAGTGACGATGTACAAATCGATTAGGGACCGAGTGTAACTGAAGAATTACCCGCAGCCGCCGCCCCCATCTGCGTCAGCAGAACGAGGAGCATGAACAGGACGCCGATCATTCGTGGGTGCTGTGCCAGGAAGCTCGTTTCCTCCGATTCTGAGTGGCTCATAGCCAACTCAACCTTTATTCCATTGTATAAAATATATTTCTAAAATCATCTAATACAAAATTATTTAATACAATACATGGAAAATTTAAATGTATAATTCCGGTAGTACGGTCCTTTTCAGGTATGGGTGCTATCGACTGGCAAACCTCGATAATTTGGCTTCTCCCGTAACTTACTTAATTGTTAATATTGTAATCGGACGTAGGTAACACAGATGAGTCAACCGAGCATTGCACTTCAGGGGAGTGACCCGACGTGAGCTTCGATGTCTTTGACGCCGATGAATCGCTGGAAGAGGCCTCGAACGTGCTGTGTATCTCTCCCGAGATCAGCACCTCCAAAGAGGAGTGCTGCCAGGAGTTGCTGACGCGCTGCGGGATCCCTGACCGGATCGTGGGTGTCACCGTCGCGTCGTCGCCCGGCGGTCGCATGGCGGAATGGGGCAACGCGATCAATCCGATGACGACCGAACTGACCTTCATCGACGTCTCCCACGGGGGTCGTTCGGCCGCCATGTCCGCTGACGGGTTCGGCGGCCAGAACGGCGCACTCGTCGACGTCGTGGAAGTCCCGGAGGTCGACCTCCGCGATATCGGCAAGGAGATCACGAACCAACTCGACAGCGACAGTAACGAGACCGTCGCTGTCTGTATCGATTCGCTGACGGACCTGCTGCAATTCGAATCCGAAGAGACGCTCAGTCGCTTCCTCCACGTCCTCACGACGCGCGTGAACGAATCCGGGGCGGCAGCCCACTATCATATCGACGCCCACGGTCATCCGGAGCGCGTCTTCGAGACCCTCTCACCACTGTTCGAGGCGACTGTCCGAGCTGACCCGGACCTGGGCTGACGCCCGCCACGTACTGCAGTCTCGTCTTGCCGTCGACTTTCGCGGGCCGGAAGCCGATCATTTTTATTCGCCCCCACAGAAACCATCGATATCATGGCCCCGATCCAGGCCGTGCTGGTCAGTTCTCCCGATGAAGACGTCGTATCGTCACTGACGGCTACTCTTCGGGATCGATGGCCGACACGAACCGCAACGTCGCCGGATGAAACGACCCGCAGCCTTGACGAGAATGTCACTGTCGTCGTCTTCGATACTGCGTTTGAAGGGCTGTCGCTGGATGACCTGGCGGCGATGACAACCGAGCAATCGCCGGACGCACAGGTACTCCAACTCGGCACGAGCATGGATCCGAATGCGGGTCGTGCCGATGCGGTTCTGACTCACGCCGCCGAGACGGACACGATCTGCTCGACCGTCGATCGCCTCCAGCGTCGCGCACGTTACAACCGGCTCCTCTCTCGATTTTATTCTCTCTCTCGCGCTCGAAGTGAACGTGCCTCGGAGAACGGGACGGACCAATCTGCACAGGAGATTGCCGACATCAAATGCGAACTCGACGAACTCGCGGCTGCACTCGACGACGAAGATCTCTTTGACGCGGCCCTGGGAAGTGCCGACGGGGTACCGTAGCTACGTGTTCCCGACGTAGGGCAGCGACGTTGCCGTCCGCTCGATCTCGTTCTCGTTGGCACTCATCAGCGCTGTCGTATCCCAGATCCCCTCGACCAGGGCCTGACGCTGTGCGTCGTCGACCGTGACCTCGACGGTCTGGCCGCCGTAGGTAACGGTCTCACTCTCGACGTCGATGTCGATCTCGCCGTCCGGGTTCTCTTCGACCCAGTCCTGGAGGTCGGCGATCGTCTCCTGATCGGCCGTCACGGTCGGCATCCCGAGTGCGAGGCAGTTACCCGCGAAAATTTCGGCGAAGGACTCGCCGATGAACGCGTCGATCCCCCAGCGCATCAGCGCCTGGGGGGCGTGTTCCCGCGAGGATCCACACCCGAAGTTGTCGTTGACGACCATCACGTTGGCGTCCCGGAACCGATCCTCGTTCATCGGGTGCTCTTTCTGGTTGTCCTCGTCGTCGTAGCGGACGTCGAAGAAGGCGAACTGCCCCAGGCCGTCGAAGGTGACAACCTTCATGAAGCGCGCGGGGATGATCTGGTCGGTGTCGATGTCGTTCCCGCGGATCGGCACGCCAGTACCCGTCACCTCGCGCACTTCGGGGATGTCCGCATCGAACTCGCTCATGCGGGGGTCACCTCCGGCAGTTCGCGCACGTCAGTCACTTCGCCCGTCACGGCCGCCGCGGCGACCATCTGGGGGTTCATCAGGACGGTCCGACCGTCTTTCGAGCCCTGGCGACCGACGAAGTTCCGGTTCGAGGAGGACGCGGAGGCCTCGTCGCCCTCCAGCTGGTCCTCGTTCATGCCCAGACACATCGAACAGCCGGCGTTGCGCCACTCGAAGCCGGCCTCGCGGAAAATATCCGCCAGGCCTTCCTCCTCGGCAGCCTGCTGGACGCGCTGGCTGCCGGGGACGACCATCGCGCGGACGCTGTCGTCAACCTGGCGGCCCTCGACGATGTCCGCGGCCCGACGCAGGTCGGGCAATCGAGCGTTCGTACACGAGCCCAGGAAGACCACGTCGATGTCGTAGCCCGCCATCGTCTCGCCGGGCTCGACGCGCATGTGCTCCTGGGCGCGACGCGCGGTGTCCTGCTTGTCCGCAGGCAGGTCCTCGGGGTGGGGGATCGGCTCTGAGATGCCGATGCCCTGGCCCGGCGTCGTGCCCCAGGTGACGACCGGTTCGAGTTCGCTCGCGTCGATGTGTACCACGTCGTCGTACTCGGCGTCCGCGTCGCTCCGGATAGACTCCCAGTAGGGCTTCAGCTCGTCGAAGGCCTCGGGGTTCTCCTGGAAGTAGTCCGTCTCTTGCATCCACTCGTAGGTGGTCTCGTCAGGGTTGACGTAGCCCGCGCGAGCACCGCCCTCGATGGACATGTTACAGATCGACATGCGGCCTTCCATGTCGAGATTCTCGATGGCCTCGCCGGCGTACTCATAGACGTAGCCGACGCCGCCATCAGTTCCGAGACGGCGGATGATCTCTAAGATGATGTCCTTGGCCTCAACGCCCGGCCCCAGTTCGCCGTCGACCTGGATCTTTCGGACTTTCTGTTTCTCCATGGCGATGCACTGGGTGGCCAGGACGTCCCGGATCTGGGAGGTCCCGATGCCGAAGGCCAGCGCGCCGAAGGCACCGTGGGTGGAGGTGTGGCTGTCGCCACAGACGATGGTCTTGCCGGGCTGGGTGATGCCCTGCTCCGGGCCGATGACGTGGACGATGCCCTGATCGCCTGTCGTCGGATCGGAGAACTGGATGCCCGCCTCGCGGACGTTCTCCTCCAACTCGCTCATCATCTCCTCGGCCGCGTCATCGCTGTAGGGCCGGGACTGGTCGCTCGTCGGCACGATGTGATCGACCGTCGCGTGGGTCAGATCCGGCCGGGCGACCTCGATATCGCGCTCCCGGAGCATCCCGAAGGCCTGCGGGCTGGTGACCTCGTGGATGAGGTGCAGCCCGACAAACAGCTGGTCCTGCCCGTTGGGGAGTTGCGTTACCTTGTGCTCGTCCCATACCTTGTCGTACAGCGTTCCCTGACTCATACTCGTCCTCTGGTCGTCTTTGTTCGATAGCGTGATTGCATTGTCTCAGTCGCTCACTCCGCTTGCTCGTCCCAGGCGAACAGCTCCCGCAGCCGCTCGCCGACTTCCTCGATTTCGTGGTTCCCTTCGGCCTCCCGCAGCTGCTTGTAGCTCGGCCGGTTGGTCTGGTTCTCGGAGATCCACTCCTTGGCGAAGGTGCCGTCCTGGACCTCTTCGAGGATCTGCTCCATCCCCTCACGGGAGGACTCGTCGATGACGTATTCCCCGCGAGTCAGCCCGCCGTACTCGGCGGTGTCCGAGACGGAGTTCCACATCTCCATCAGCCCGCCCTCGTAGACCAGGTCGACGATCAGCTTCAGCTCGTTGAGGACCTCGAAGTAGGCCATCTCGGGGCTGTAGCCCGCGTCGACCAGGGTCTCGTAGCCGACCTTCATCATTTCGGTGACGCCGCCACAGAGGACGGCCTGCTCGCCGAAGAGGTCGGTCTCGGTTTCCTCGCGGAAGGTCGTCTCGATGACGCCCGCCCGCGTACAGCCGATCGCCTTCGCGTACGCGAGGGCCTGTTCCTTGGCCTCGCCACTCTCGTCCTGGTAGACGGCGACGAGCCCAGGGGTACCTTCACCGCGCTGGTAGGTCCGCCGGACCAGGTGGCCCGGTGACTTCGGGGCGACCATCGCCACGTCGACGCCTTCCGGGGGTTCGATCTGGCCGTAGTGGATGTTGAACCCATGGGCGAACTGCAGCGTGTCCCCCGGCTCCAGGGCGTCTTCGATCTCGTCGTAGACGATCGGCTGGATGTTGTCGGGCACGAGCAGCACGACGATGTCACCCTCGGCCGCTGCCTCTGGGGGCGTCTCGACCTGCATGCCGGCGTCCTCGGCGACCGGGCGATCCTCGTTGCCCTCGGGCAGGCCAACGACCACGTCGACGCCGCTGTCGTCGAGATTCTGGGCGTGGGCGTGGCCCTGGCTGCCGAAGCCAAGGACCGCTACAGTTACGTCTTCGAGATACGATTCGTCCGCGTCGTCGTCGTAGTAGACAGTCGTGTCGAATTCGTCAGTCATCGGTAGTGTGTCGTCTTCGTTTCCGGATGGGTCAGTGTTCAATCTATCGTGTCGCCGTGCTCGGTTGTCGCCGCTACTCCTCGCTCAGGTGGCCGTTTGCGTCCATGGTGTCCGCGCCGCGTTCCAGCGCCGCCGCGCCGGTGCGAACGACCTCCTGGACCTCGAATTGCTTGAACGCCTCGACGGCGGCGTCGACCTTCTGCTTGCTGCCCGTGATTTCGACGGTCACGGAGTTCGTCGAGGCGTCGACGGCCTGGCCGTTGTACATCTCCGCGACGGACTGGATGTCGTCGGGCTTCTCGCCGCGAACCTTCACGAGGGCGAGTTCCCGCCGCATCGCCTCGGGCTTCAGTTCCTCGACGGCGATCGTGGGGACGAGCTTTTCGAGTTGCTTCTTCGCCTGCTCGATGCCCGGTTCAGCTTCCTCGATGACGATCGTCATCCGGGCGATGTCGTCGTCGGTCGTCGGTCCGACGGTGAGGCTCTCGATGTTGAACTGCCGGCGACTGAACAGCCCCGACACTTCGGCGAGGACGCCGGGCTCGTGTTCGACCAGCGCCGACAGCACGGCCATCCGGGGCTGGTGGGTCGCTTCCGCTTCCGGATCGATACGAATACCTTGCGTGTTGCGCCGTCCCTCGGGTCGCTTTCGCTCGTCGGGGGCCGGCCCTGGGAGTTCGCCACTGCTCATTTACAGTCCCTCCAGTTGTTTCTCCGAGAGTGCAAACAGTCCGTTGTCGCCGCCGCTCGGGACCATGGGATAGACGTTCTCGCCGGGATCGATGATCGCGTCGATCACCGCCGGGCCGTCGTACTCGCGGGCCTGCTTGATGACTTCCTCAACCTCGTCGTGGTCCTCCAGGCGGAACCCGCGTGCGCCGAAGGACTCCGCCAAGAGGTCGAACTCGGGCACCCACTGGTACTCGCTGGCCATCCGCCGGCCCTCGTAGAAGCCGTCCTGCCACTGGCGGACCATCCCGATCGCCTCGTTGTTGAGGATGACGTACGTGATGTCCAGGTCCTCGCGGACTGCCACGGACAACTCCTGCATCGTCATCAGGAACGAGCCGTCGCCGTCGAAGGCGACGACCTCCCGGTCGGGGGCGGCCAGCTTCGCGCCGATGGCCGAGGGGACACCGTAGCCCATCGTCCCCAGGCCATTGCTGGAGACCCAGGTCCGGGGCTCGGTGTAGGTCCAGAACTGGCAGGCCCACATCTGGTGTTGGCCGACGCCCGTGGTGACGATCGCGTCGTCGTCGGCCATCTCGGCGAAGCGC